>OGDY01001122.1_pt1 | contig 31899 bp, 27 predicted proteins | sample 1570341 | NCBI WGS metagenome assembly OGDY01 (sample SAMEA2581972, study PRJEB24529) | metagenome | biome: Human gut stool | place: China | collected 2011 | reverse complement strand
CAAGCTCCCACGGTCATCTTGCACAATCATTTCTGCATGGCTGAACTGTTACTCATATAGTAACCGTTTAGTTCTACCTGCTGATCCGGTCAATTGTCTCGATTTCATCCTGCGTAAAGCTCGTGTTCTCGACTGCCTTAATGTTATAAAGGATCTGGGACGGTTTCGATGCGCCTGCAAGTACCGAAGTAATCACTTCTTCCTTCAAAAGCCAGGCAAGTGCCATTTCTGCAAGAGTCTGTCCTCTTCCTTCCGCAATTTCATTCAATGCCCGGATCTTACCCAGCACCTCTTCGCTGAGTCTGGATTCCTGCAGAAATCTTCCGTCTGTCCTCACACGACTGTCCTCCGGAATACCGTTCAGATAACGGTCAGACAGCATTCCCTGTGCAAGTGGTGAAAAACAGATGATACCCTTTCCAAGCTTCTCTGACATTGCCTTCAGACCATTCTGCTCAATGGAACGGTCAAAAATATTATAACAGTTCTGGTTAATCACAAACGGAACATGCAGTTCCTCCAGAATAGCGGATGCTTTTTCAAGAGTCGGACCATCATAGTTGGATAAGCCGACATACAAAGCCTTGCCGCTTGCCACAATCTGCGATAGTGCTCCCATTGTTTCTTCAAGCGGGGTATTCGGATCCATCCTGTGATGATAAAAAATGTCCACATAGTCAAGTCCGAGCCTCTTTAAGGACTGGTCGATACTGGCGATCAGGTATTTACGGCTTCCCCAGTCACCGTAAGGTCCCGTCCACATATCATAGCCGGCCTTTGTAGAAATAATCATCTCGTCACGATACGGCAAAAAATGCTCTTTTAAGATCTTTCCAAAATTACTCTCCGCACTCCCTGCCTTTGGTCCGTAATTATTTGCCAGATCAAAATGGGTGATTCCATGGTCAAACGCCGTGAAGCACATTTCCTCCATCTTCGCATAAACACCGGTATCCCCAAAGTTGTGCCACAACCCCAACGACACCGCCGAGAGCATCAGACCGCTCTTTCCGCAGCGGTTGTACTTCATCTTTTCATATCTTGTATCGCTTGCAATGTACATTTCTTTCCCTCCTGTTATTCTTTACCTGTTTTTGTGTTTTTGTGTTTCTGATTCACACAGTTCTTTATTACTGTTCACTCGTGCCTCATTCCGCCATCAAACCTGCCACTGGCTGCTTCTCTGTTATCTTCTGTTTTACAATTTCCTCTTTACATCAACATAACACGTGAACTACCCATTGTCTTAAGCCAATGGGCTTCCTGCTTCAATCGACCTCGTAACCTACTATCTCCACAGGCGTTAATTCGGGCAGTCCCTGCCCTATTTATTATTTTTTCTTATGCTATTTGCCTTAGTCCTTCTGCCAGTATATTTTTTGCAGCATTGATATCCCTGTCATGTTCCGCTCCACATTTCGGACATATCCATGTCCTCACCGACAAATCTTTTGTGTCCGAATTCTGATACCCACAAGCAGAACATATTTGACTGCTGGCATAAAATGTATCTATTTTGATGTATTTCCTGCCATTCCATTTTGCCTTATACTCTAACTGTCTTGTCAGCTCATACCATGATACATCACTTATGGCTTTTGCCAGATGATGATTTTTTACCATGTTTTTTATCTGCAGATTTTCTGAAACTATCACTTGGTTTTCGCTGATCATCTCATGGGAAACTTTATGCAGATAATCTTTTCTGGTATTCCTTATTTTCTCATGACATAGTGCTATCTTTTTCTTTGTTTTATAATAATTTTTACTTCTCTTTTCTTTATGTGACAGTTGCCTTTGCAGCTTTACAAGCTGTTTCTCATATTTCCTTATAATTTTTTGATTCTCATATATCTTCCCATCGGAAGTAATACATAAATCTTTAATTCCCAAGTCTATTCCTATACTACCAGTTGTATGTACCAGCTCCTTATGCTCAGTTTCCACAAGTATGGACACATAATATTTTCCACTGGGCATCTGCGAAACGGTCGCTGACTTAATCTGTCCACTATAATTCCTATGCAGCCTTGCTTTTACCTCTTTTAATTTAGGCAGTTTTATCTTACCCTTCTCATGATTTACTGTTATATTTCCATTTGTATAATTTGTTGTATATGATTTATGGTTATCATGTTTGCTCTTGAATTTTGGAAATCCTGCATGTTCCTTAAAGAACTTTTGATATGCGGTATCCATGTTATAGATTGCGTTGGTCAGAGCAAATTTATCTACTTCTTTTAACCATTCATAGTCTTTCTTTAATTCTCTGTTACAGTAATTATTACAATCCGTTTTACTAACTGACTTTTTCTCTTTCTCGTATATTTCTTTCCGATATGCCAATGTCTGATTGTAAACAAAACGGCAACAGCCAAATGTTTTTGCAATCTGAATTCTTTGTTCGCTATTAGGATATATCCTGTATTTATATGCTTTTAACACCCCCTGTCGCCACCTTCCTACCCTTGATTTTCTATATATTTTCTTAGCATTTCTTCTGAAACATTTCCTACACTACAGGCAAAATATCCATCCGTCCAAAAAGTAACTTGTGTCTGTTTTTTGATTTCCATGTTCCCATAACGCAAGTATAGCACAAGACACCACTTTAGGCTACCTTAACCCACCGTCTAAAGCCAGTGGGATTGCAGCAGCCCTATTTCAAGTATACTTGAAGTCAACAGTTTTTTCATCTTTATTTTTATCATCTTTCCTGAACCCTCCGGAAAGGTCAGACAATGATGTCAGAAAAGAGGAGGAACCTTTATGTCTGCTTATTCGATCGCTGAGCTTAGTAAAACCCTGAACCTGACCGCACCTACGCTGCGGTATTATGAGGAAATCGGACTGCTGCCACCCGTTTTAAGAAATACTTCCGGGCAGCGGGTGTATACAGAAGAACATCTCGACCGGCTTCATGCCATTCTCTGTTTTAAGAATGCCGGTATGTCCATTGCTGATATTCGGAAATTTTTCACCTATGAAGCCAATGAACAGACTCATATTAACGAAATGCTGGAGCTGCTTAATTCTTATCAGAAAAATACACTCGAAAGACTCCTTGCCGAAATCAAGGCCTATGCCCATCTGCTCCGCAAGGTGGAATTCTATCATGCCATCAAGGATTCCCTGGACCATCAAACTCCCTATCCCCAATGGCAGGATTATGATCAGCGCGACTACCTGGAACAGACAAAGCAGGATCTGGAGCAATTATTTTTTCTTCAGCAGCCCAACGATAATTATCCAATATTGAAATAGAAACCTTCTATAAATAAAAGTCCCTTTCCTGTATAGTGTGTCTATAGAAAGAAGCTGCCGGTTATTCCGGTATTTATTCTACAACATTATAAGACTCATATCTGTAGGGAAAGGCACAATTATGGAAAAACATACAGGCTTTCAATTAGACAGCCGGACAGGCTATTTTAAAAATAACGGTGTGGATGTCATGGCATTCATGGACATCTATCCGGTCGGACATCAGGCGGGTGTCAGCATGATTATGCACGGAAAACGAATTGCAACGAACGGAGATCTCCGTTTTGAACCGACTCCCGGGCAGTGGCAGGCCGTTCCGAAGCAGCTTGACCGGACACTTGATGAAAAAAGTAACACCATCACCACGAAATTATGCTATCCCGATAAGGATCAGCATCTGACCGGCTTTAATCCCCTTCTTTATCCGGATTTTGAATTTACCTATGAGGTAAGGGTTCTTGGGGAAGGTGGTCACATTGTCGTATCCGTAGATCTGGACCACCCTGTTCCGGAAGAATTCCTGGGAAAATTATGCTTCAATCTGGAACTGGTTCCTCATATTCTGTTCGGGAAACCCTGGATCATGGATAAGAAGCAGGGGATTTTCCCAACACAGCCAAACGGTCCGACCCTGCAGACTGCCGGTAACCATTTACACCCTTACAAGGAGCCGGATACCACCATGCGTATGCCGCTTGAGAAGCTTGCACATAACCGGTCCGCTTATAATCCGGCAACCGCGGATACCCTGATCGCAGAACCTTATGCGGTTGGCAGACGTTTCACCTCCCGTCCGGATGATCCCTGCCAGCGCTTTACCGTTGAGAGTATCGGTGCGGATCTGAAGCTGTATGATGGCCGCATGAACCACAACAACGGGTGGTTTGTCTTAAGCAGTGAGGTACCTGCCGGCAAGACCAAAGATGCCATCCACTGGATCATCACGCCCAGCGTTGTAGAGGACTGGATGTACGCTCCCGTCGTACAGATTTCCCAGGTGGGCTATCATCCGGCTGCTTCAAAGGCCGCTGTGATTGAACTGGATCAAAGAGATTCCCGTCGCGGGAATGCGATCCTTTATCAGATCACAGAAAACGGACCTGTTGAGATTCAGCGGGGCACTCCGAAGGAATGGGGAGACTTTTTACGCTACCACTATCTGAAATACGACTTCTCCGCCATTCAGGCAGAGGGCTTATACGAGATTGTTTACGGCAGCAGCACTTCTGCGATCTTCCGTATTGCCAGCGACATTTATGACCGTGGTGTATGGCAGCCGGTACTGGAATATTTCCTTCCGATCCAGATGTGTCACATGCGTGTGAGTGAAAAGTACCGGGTATGGCATGATCTGTGCCACGATGACGACGCACGCATGGCACCTGTGAATTACAACCATTTTGACGGCTATGTACAGGGACCTTCTACACTGACGAAATACCAGCCCGGTGACAGGGTTCCCGGACTCAATGTGGGCGGCTGGCACGATGCCGGAGACTTCGATCTGCGTGTGGAATCCCAGGCCGGAGAAGCGTACAATCTCGCTCTTGCCTTTGAAGCATTCCACGTGGATTATGATACAACCACCATCGATCAGGAGCATAAAATTACCGAAATCCACCAGCCGGACGGCAAAAATGATATCTTACAGCAGATTGAACACGGTGTGCTGAGTGTCGTTTCCGGCTACCGCGCTCTGGGACGTTTGTATCGCGGCATCATCTGCAATGATCTGCGCCAGTATGTCCTTCTGGGTGATCCTTCTGCCATGACCAAAAATATCGCAGGTGATGAGGATGACCGGTGGGTATTTACCGAAGACAATTCTCCCAGACAGCTTATGACGGCTTCACAGCTTGCCGGTGCATCCCGTGCATTAAAGGGATTTAACGATGATTTAAGCAGAGAAGCCTTACAGGATGCCATGGAACTTTATGAAAGTACTGTTGGAGATCATCCGGTAATCGAAAACTGCACCTCCTTCCCTGCCTCCATCGATGGAAATAGCAAGACGGAGCTTGCGAGAATCCATGCTGCTGTTGAGCTTTTCTTAACGACAGGAGACGATTCCTATAAGACCTATCTGCTTAACCGGTGTGATTTTATTGTAGAAAATATCAAGACGCTCGGCTGGATCATCTGCCGCGTGGTTCATAAGCTAAGTGATCCGGTTTTCACAGAAAAAATCCGTAAGGCACTGGTCAGCCTGAAGGCTTCTATTGATGAAGAAAGTAAAGAAACGCCTTACGGAATTCCCTACCGCCCGTTCATCTGGGGCGCCGGATGGGGGATTCAGCGGATGGGAGTCGAATATTATTTCCTGCATGAAGCCTTTCCGGACATCTTTGAACCGGATCTGATCCTGTGTGCACTGAATTTCATATTAGGCTGCCATCCCGGCTCGAATACCTCTTCCTTTGCATCCGGCGTCGGGGCTCGCTCCGCTACCGTTGCCTATGGAATGAACCGTGCCGACTATTCCTATATTCCGGGCGGCGTGATCTCCGGTACGGCCCTGATCCGTCCTGACTTCCCGGAGCTGCTTGAGTTTCCTTACCTCTGGCAGCAGGGCGAATATGTCCTCGGCGGTGGTTCCTCTGATTATATGTTCCTGGTTTTAGCGGCCCGGAAGGTTTTACTTGAAAATAAAGGTAACTATTCAGAATAGTTACAAATAAAGAAAAATTAAATGCAACGCCCGGACAGAAATGTCCGGGCGTTAATTCCGTATCCTTGTTAATTTCCATGGCATTTTATCCGTTCGACAGATTTACGACCCAGCGTTCCTTCTTCATCTCATGTGTGGCAACGATAATCTTGCCGACATCCAGTGCTTTCACTCCAAAGTACATCATAACCGGACTGGCATTGGTAAAGAATGCCAGAATGAGAAGCATTGGAATCATGACAGCCGTCGTTCCGCCGTCTACAAGAAAACCGACCTTCGTATCTCCTCCTGCCCGACATACTGCAAGCTGTGTATTCACATAGATCCACAGTGGCATGAAAAGTGCCATCAGCAGAAGCATTGCCCGGCAGATATTCTGTGCATCAATGCTTAAATTTCCGAAAACAACCGGTACAAGCAGAACGGTCACCACTCCGACAAGACACATTATACATCCAAATATGATTGCTGCGGAAAGCATCCACGTCTTTTCCTTCCGGGCATCATCCAGTTCATTCCTTCCCAGTGATTTTCCGATGAGGACTCCTGTTGCAGTCGTAATCCCATCAAAGGAAATGAAGAACAGATTGGCAATGGAAAAGCTTGCTGCCATACCGGATACGACTGCTGCATTTCCCCTTCCATTATAAATTGCAGCCGTGAAGCTTTCTGACAGAACCCACATCATCTGGGAGATAATCAGGAGTGACCCTTTCTTCAAAATCCGTCCAAACAATGCCCAGTCAATTCTTTTAAAGACGGAGAAGCTGATAAATTCCGGACGCTCCTTAATTGTATAGCCAATTAAAAGCAGCATTTCCACTGTCTTTGCAATGATGGTTGCATATGCTGCACCTTCTACCTCCAGTCTCGGCATTCCCAGATGTCCATAGATGAATACCCAGTTCAAAAATGCATTGGATCCGGCAGCAATCAAAGTGATGACCAGTATTACCCTTACTCGTCCAATTTCCCGATAGGAAGAAGACAGAATGGAGGAAATCATCATCTGAATTCCTATAAATCCCATCAGATACATATATTTCTGTCCTTCATCCAGGATCAGATCTGCCTGTGAATTGCCAATCACCATAAGACTTAAGACAGGTCTGGTAAAGACAAATGTTGCAAGAAAGTAAAATATACAGGTTGAAAGCGACGCAACCACCTTAAATGCAACGCTCTGCCGCATTCCTTCCCTTTGCTTTGCTCCAAAATACTGTGTCAGAAAAATTCCTCCGGATGCACAGATCATATTCTGCATTACCATAAAAATAAAGCAGATCTGCCCGGAAATATTCACTCCGGACATCTTCACATCACCAAGGCCAGCTACCATAAAGCTGTCTATCAGTGATACCAGACTCTGAATCAATGCCTGCAGCATCACGGGTATTCCAATTGCCAGTGCCTCCTTATAAAAGCTCCAGCTTCCAAAACGTTCCTTCATCCTCGTTCTCATTGCCATTCCTCTCTTCCCTTACAACTGTGCCGTTCCCACATTTACAAACATACTCCTTGTTGTTTATCACAGCATATAATATAATAATATCTTGTATAGAACCTTTTTTCTACATAAAAACCATATATTTATGTCAAAATATGTCGTATTGGAGAGATATTATGATAAAAGATAACGATTTCTTTACAAAACGAAATGATCACTCACAGATTATTGAATACAACAACCCGCAGTTTGAATGTTTTTCATCAAGTGCCTACTTTTCTGCTAACCAGCACTATTTTGTTCCCGATCACTGGCATGAAGATCTGGAATACCTCTATGTCGTGGAAGGAGAACTGGAATATCACGTAAATGGCCAAAATATCATCATCCACGCCGGCGAAGGCATTCTGGTTAATTCCAAACGAATTCACTCCAACCGGTCCCTTCCCGGAAAAAGCTGCGCTTTTTACTGTGCCATTGTTCATCCATGCCTGCTGTGTTCCACCCGATATATCCAGCAGACCTATCTGTTTCCCGTAATTTCACCCAATTCCTTTGACTACCTTTTATTATCATCCGGGGACTGGACAAAACAGATTATTGATGAGCTTGTACGTATGTTTGAGTCTCCCGATATTAAAAACATTGAACTGGAAATTCTGGAATCTTTTATCCGGATGTTTAAGATCCTCTATGCCCATTTGGAAAAGACAGTACTTCCCTCCCCTGTTTCCGCTGCCCGGATCGGTACCTTCAAATCCATGCTTCTTTATATTCAGGAGCATTACCATGAAAAAGTTTCTCTTGAAGAAATTGCTGATGTAGGAAGTGTAGGAAAAACTCTTTGCGCCAAACTCTTTCGTACCTATACCTCCAAGACCCCCGGGGAATACCTGATCCATTACCGCATTCAAAAAAGTCTCGATCTTCTGACCTACACTCGTGACAGCATTACCGATATTGCTTATGCTGTCGGATTTTCAAGCGCAAGTCATTACACCAGGACTTTCCGGGATATTATGGGGTGTACCCCGCTTAAATACCGCACTAATACTGTTGAAGATACTGCAAGTTATCATCTTGTCAGCCGTGATAACATTTAAAAAACATCTCCGGAAGAAAAGGAATCCCTTTCTCCCGGAGGTGTTACTGATTATATTGTTATTCATATAGATGCATCTGCATTATTTCACGACCTTCACAACCTGTTCTGCACCGGCTTACAGCATAACAGTAACCTCTGCATTTCCGGAAAGGCTGATTACAGTATCCTGGCCTTCGGTCTTCACATCACCTGCAGATACGGAAGCAGCAGCCACATTTACAAGGCGGACAACGTAGTTCCTGTCGCTCTTAACGGTAATATGGATCTGATTTCCTTCTCTCTTTGCAGTCATGACAATCTCTTCCTTCTGATCCATGCCATAAACAACTGCTTCTGCATTCTTGCCATCCTTTAATGCATAAAGCCGTAATTCTGCGCCATCGCCATAATCGTAATCCGGCTTGTCATCATGTGCACCTATTGCTACGATAGAGTTCTCCTTCACCATAAGAGGAATGCTTAAGTAGCCGTGCTTCTCGGTAATCCATCCACAGCCTTCCTTTTCTTCTCCGGTAAAGAAGTCGGTCCAGGTTCCCTTCGGCAGATAGTACTCAGCCATGCTCTGGTCGTTGAAGATCGGAGCAACCAGAAGGTTATCGCCCAGCATATACTGTTTATCCACATAATGACAGGTCTTATCCTCGGTATATTCCAGAACCATACTTCTCATGGTCGGGACACCGGTAATGGAGGTTTCAATTGCGGTCTTGTAAAGGTAAGGCATTAAGCGCGCCTTTAATCTGGTGAAGAAACGAACCACATCTACTGCTTCATCATCATAAACCCACGGTACTCTGTAAGAGGAACTTCCGTGCAGTCTGGAATGGGAAGAAAGGAGTCCGAATGCTACCCAGCGCTTATAAACATCTGCGGTAGAGGTATTTTCAAATCCACCAATATCATGTGCCCAGAATCCGAATCCGCTCATTAACAGGGACAGACCACCGCGAAGGCTTTCTTCCATGGATTCATAATCGGACCAGCAGTCACCGCCCCAGTGTACCGGGAACTTCTGACCGCCAACAGTTGCGGAACGTGCAAAGAGAACAGCCTGTCCTTTGCCTCTCTTACGCTCTAATAATTCGTAAACACACTTGTTGTAAAGATAAGTGTAGTAATTGTGCATCTTCTTCGGATCAGAGCCATCATGGTAAACCACACCTTCGGAAGGAATTCTCTCACCGAAGTCGGTCTTGAAGCAGTCAACCCCCATATCAAGCAGAACCTCCAGCTTGCTCTGGAACCACTTGTAAGCTTCCGGATTCGTAAAGTCTACGATTGCCATGCCCGGCTGCCACATATCCCACTGCCATACCTGACCGTTCGTTCTCTTAATAAAGTAGCCCTTTTCCATACCTTCATTGAAAAGTACGGATTCCTGACCGATGTAGCTGTTGATCCAGACGCAGATGTTCAGTCCCTTTGCCTTAATTCTCTTAAGGAGTCCTGCCGGATCCGGGAATACACGGTTATCCCATACGAAATCACTCCAATGGAATTCCTTCATCCAGAAGCAGTCGAAATGGAAGGTTCTAAGCGGAATTCCACGATCTAACATTCCATCAATGAAGCTCATAACAGTTGCTTCATCATAGTTCGTGGTAAAGGAAGTGGAGAGCCACAGTCCAAAGGTCCAAGGTGCCGGAAGAGACGGCTTACCGGTAAGGTCGGTATAACGTGTCAGTACCTCCTTCATGGTCGGTCCGTTAATGAGGAAGTAATCCAGATAGCCACCCGGTACGGAAAATTCGGTTCTGGTTACCATTTCGGTTGCAACTTCGATGGAAACCTTCTCCGGATGATTAACAAGGACACCATACCCCTTATTGGTAATAAAGAACGGAATGTTCTTGTAGGACTGCTCGGTGCTGGTACCACCATCAGCGTTCCAGATGTCAATGCTCTGTCCATTCTTTACAAAAGGAGTGAAACGCTCTCCGGTACCATAAACCAGTTCGCCAACCGATAAGGAAAGCATCTGGCGCATATAGGTTTCTTCTGCGTCCGTATCGTTATAGGCAAAGCCCTTGAAATCAGTCTTCATAAGTGCAAGGTCACGTCCTGCACTTCTGGTAATCATTTCGCCATTGCGGTAATAGGTCATGGACCAGTTTTTCTTCGTAATGACTAAGGTCAGCTCGCCGCTCTTAATGCTGATCTCTTCTTCGCTGTCTGTTACATCCAGCGGAAGCTCTTCATGGAGCTCCAGTTCAAAGGAAGGAGTATTCACCACTTCTCCCTTATAATGATAAGTACGCACTCTTAAAATTTCCGGTGCCGGAGAGGTAATCTCCAGTGTCAGGTTGATACCGCCCAAGGTATCTCCTCTTGTCACGATGTGCGCGGTCGGTGCGCAGATGGTGACTTTCTTTTCTTCGATCTTGGTGAAGTATGCTTCTGCAGGTGCAAAACAGCTGCAGCCTTCCTTCTGTAACCAGCATCCGTTACTGAATTTCATGTTGTTACCTACCCTTTCTTTTCGTTTTTGTTGCTGCTTTTGTTTCCTTAATTATTTACTGTTTCCTTCCGGTATGGATCATACCTAATTCAATTATAATGATGTCGGGTCAAAAGCCCCCGACTTTGATACCTACGGATTGCTTCGTGCTACGCACTCCCACAATCCTACCCAATATTCGCATATCGTGGGATTATCATCCCACTTCTATGCTCATATCGGGGCGGGTCCTAAGGTCTTTCACCCACTTATGAGCAAGCTCATGTGGGCTTAGACCTTTTGACCCTGGTATCATTATAATGATAGCATATAATGTTTTTTTATTCCATTCTTTAATTATTTTTTACTGTTCTGACACAATATTGACATTTGTCCCGGATTTGCGTAACAGTTCAGCCTTGCCCATTCATAAGCTGCCGGATTGTACTGATTTGCTTTTCCGAGTTGTTTATGCTACGCTTTTCGTGAAGAAAGGATCCCGATATGAACAAAAGAATCTATGAAACTATGCATCTATCCGATGAGAAATTACAGAAGTTATTATTTATCCTCATTCTGATCCTTGGGATTGGAGCGCGGTTATGGATGTTTGGTGATGTCCCGGGCGGAATTAACCAGGATGAGGCGTTTGCTGCGCGGGAAGCATGGTCCCTGCTGCATTACGGAAAGGACTCCTTTGGATACTCCTATCCCATGTATCTGACAGCCTGGGGAAGCGGCATGAATGCTTTAAATACTTATTTGATGATGCCGTTTATTGCACTTTTCGGCATGCATACCTGGGCCTTCCGACTGCCGCAGATGCTGATCGGTATCTTATCCCTGTTTGCCATAGAAGAAATTGTCAGCAAAGTAGCCGACTGGAAATGCTCCTTACTTGCCATGTTCCTTTTAGCAGTCAGTCCCTGGCATATTATGCTTTCCCGCTGGGCACTGGAAAGCAATCTGGTCGTTGGCTTTCTGCTGTTTGGACTGTTATTCTTTATTTATGGAATGGAAAAGCAGCTCTTTTTCATTTTATCTGCTGTATTCTATGGTCTGAGCCTATATTGTTATGCTGCTGTATGGCCGATCGTTCCCATCATAATTCTGATGCAGGGATTGTACCTTTTATATGTACACAAAACAAAGATTACAAAATATATTGTAATTGCGATTGTTATCTTTATCATGTTTGCCATTCCTGTTATTCTTTTTTATCTCGTAAATATGGATATCCTGCCGGAGATTGTAACGCCATGGTTTTCCGTTCCACGTTTGATCTATTTCCGTAGCTCTGACGTTTCTGCTCTGGATATTCCGGAGAAATTCAGTGCACTTCTTCAGCTCCTTTTAACAGAAAATGATGGCTGCTATTGGAATAGTACCGCTGAATTCGGACTTTATTATAAATATGGACTGGTATTTACCGTAACCGGTCTTGCCGTCTGTGTAAAACAAACCTGGAAAAGCCTGAATGGTCGAACATACCATGGATATACCTTCTTCATGATCCAGTTCCTGCTCGCTGTAGTTCTTGGAATGCTGATTCACGTCAATGTCAACCGGATCAACTGCATTCATACGTGGGTTCTCATTTTTATGGCAATCGGAATTGATCAGTATATCCGGCTGTTTAAAAAGATTTTTCCTCATGTGGAGGTGGTAATCACTGCATTATATCTTGTGGCTTTTATTTCTTTTGAGCATTTTTACTTCACAACATATGCAGATAATATCAGTCAATATTTTAAAAAGGGCATTGAACCGGCCGTTCTCTATGCCGAAAGCCAACGTGACGCAGGTCAGACCATCCACGTTGGGGATTCCTTTAATTATGAGCAGATTCTGGTATTTTCAACAATCACTCCGGATGAATACAAATCATCCGTGGAGTATACCAATTATCCGGCTGCCTTTTTAGATATCAGTCAATGCCAGAACTATATCTTTCACAGTTATCCGACCGGTGAGAGTGGCATTTATCTCTTATACGGATTGTCTGAAGAGGATAAAATTAATTATGAACAGCAGGGATATCAGGTTACCAGCTTTGATACTGTCAGTGTGCTTGAAAAGCAAAAAGAAGACCTGCAGGAAATATCACTGTATCAGATATTTCACTGAAGATTTTCCTTTTATAATTATATATTTATAAATTATAAAACATATTCGAATGTTCTTATTTTTCTTATAATACCTTTACATCAAATATCCTTTTTCAAAGTTTTAGAAAATTTTCCCCACTACTATCGAAAAGTTTCGCTCCTTATGATTGGACTAACCGTCCAATGACAAAAACCTTGACAATGTATATGATATAGACCCATGAAGTATCTTGACAATATGGGATAAAACACATATTATAAAGGAAAGGAATTTGCATATGATAAATGTGATTTTTTATCATACACCGAATGGAGATTGTCCTATAAAAAATTACTTGGATTCCTTGTCTCCGAAGCTTCGTGTTAAAACCATGAGATCTATTATGTTGCTTGAGGAATTTGGCACTGAGCTCAGACTACCGTATTCCCGCCCACTCGGTGATGGAATATTTGAATTACGTTCCATTTCCGGATCGAATATTACCCGGGTACTTTATTTTTTTATCAAAGGCAATACCGCAATTTTAACTCATGGTTTCACGAAAAAACAGCCCAAAACACCAGTTAGAGAAATAACAAAAGCAAAGTTCTACAGAAGCGATTATGAAAAATGTATTAAATGAGAGGTATCGTATATGAATGACTTTAATGACTATTTAAATGAACAGCTAAAAGATCCTGATTTTAAAAAGGAATGGGATGATTCTGAAAGTGAATATAGTCTGGCAAGAAGCTTTTTGATGGCTAGAAAAGAATGCAATATGACTCAAAAAGAGCTTGCTGAAATAACCGGAATCAACCAGGCAGATATCAGTAAAATTGAGACCGGGAACGCAAATCCGGCAGTATCCACACTTAGACGTTTAGCAGAGGGAATGGGCATGGTGCTCCGATTTGAGTTTATCCCCAAAAAAGTAAACTAGTACAGCGTTTCTTAAATAACTGCACTATAAATCGTAGAATGTTTTTTCAAGTGTGCTGTTTCAAAAACGCAGGCGTAGCGGGCTACGTCAAGGGTTTTGAAATAGTACAATTGGGAAAACAGGCAAGTTATATGGTGCAGTTATTTAGAAATCGGTGTACTAGCTTCCTATTTCTTTTCTTTCATCTTTTTTAAATATTCCGTTTTTAATGCATTCTCACTTTCCAGACGTGCGATCTCCGTTTTCAAATGATCGACATATTCCCTGGCAAGCTTCACGCCTCCGTGCACCGCAATATCCGGATGCTGCTCCATTTCATCAAGCCACTGCATCAGCGATTTTTCACGAATATCATTATAGGTATGATCCGGTCTTCCAAACATGATTTATCCCTCCTGTAACCTTTCCTGCTTTCTCTTTATTCCCTCCGTATTCGTTTAAAAATTTCATACTGCCGGTTCAGTTCTTCATTCTCATCCGTTAAAATTCCCTTTGCCTCTAAAATGCGCTCAATAGCCTGCGCAGGATCCATGGTATGATAGGGTAAAAATACTCCTCTCAATTCTTTTGGTTTTACTATTTTATATACTTGAGCCGAGGACAATTTATAAGTAAATGCAAAGTACCGATAAATGTAACCAATCCAATATATTTCATTTCTGGTATATTTTATGGATCCATAGTTAGAAACTCCATACTGTTCAATCACTGACTCCAATACATCATTTGCCTGAATATTGCTTTCCAATATGGATTCATTATCAAACCTTTTTGCTATCTCACTCTTCATAAATCGTCTGATGAAAATCTCAGAACTGGACTCTATTTGGTCAATTGAATTTTCAAATGTCTCTGCCTGTAATTCGCACAGAAGTAAACCATCCTTTGAAATCTCCTTCATGTATTTACCACCTCTTATACCAGAATCTCATCAATATACTTTCCCTGACCTCTATATTGTTTCCTTGCCAATTTTACCTTATCAGCTCCAAGCTTTGACTCTTCAAGCCTTATATTCTTATAGTGTTCTCTTTCATTATTGGAAATATAACACCGTTCGATCAGTTTTGCCTGAGACACTGCCTTTTCACTAATAAAAATGTACTGCATTCCAAGATTCGTTGCGGCCAGACAATGTTTACACTGCTCATCTGTAAGCTCTCCTTCAATAAAGGAATGAATAATCTGGAACATACGATTATCCGCAATGGGAGCAATAATGTAGTCACAGTTTCTTGATGCTTCAACCAGAGTTTTTATTGTTTGATGATCCTTATACTCATCCAGTGTTCCTCTGTAATATGCAATGGTCATCATCCATTCCTGATTTACTTCATATCTTTTATATTTTAAATTTTTATCATCAAAGCTCAGATAATATACAGAAGATTTATCGAAGCCGGAAACAAACGATATTGCCTGTTCATAGCTTTCCCCTGTATAAAATCCCTGACCAAAATCGTTGTTTTGTCTGCCATGATGAACATCGATTGCTCCAGTGATTTCACTCTTGGCCCCATGAAATAACAATTTCGCATTGGTTCCCAGGTCCTCTCTCCAGAGCATTTCCTTTAATTTGTTGATTTTTACATTTTTATCAAACGCATACGAATATACACTCTCCAAAAGTTGGGGAGATGGTTCCGTTTTCCCTGATTCATTTCTGGATATTGTTACCCGCTCTACACCGAGCTGATCTGCAAATTCACTCTGTGAAAGCTCCAATATCTCACGGATGGATTTTATATCTTCTGAAAAATTATATTTCATATGTATTACCTCTAACTTATTTGTAACATATTACTCAAACAAGTTCAACATAAACTTATTTGTATCATATTACTCAAACAAGTTTATCTTCTGTCAGCATTTCATACGTCACCCCATATTTCCTTGCAATATCACTTGCAAAGGATTTGCCGATCGGAGGCGCAATTTCGATCTTATAGGAACGCTTCTCTCCTTCATTATGTACTACAAGCGAAAAAGCTTTTCCATCGTAATCTTCTTCATTGATCTCATCAATATCAAACGCCAGCTTATGCATATGGGTATTGTAGATCGTCCGCATTCCCTTTTTCAAAATTGCTCTGACTGAATCCCGCGCAATGTAATACCCCTCCTCAAACGATGTGGTCGAGAAGGTTTCATTCATAAGGAAAAGGCTGTGCTTCGTTGCATCGGCATACATTTCCTTAAACCGCTTGCATTCCTCTCCAAGGCGCCCCAGGTCAAAGGTCTTGTCCTCATCTGCCGGGAAATGCGTATAGATATTATCTGCCGGAGCAAAGCAGAACGCTTCACCCGGAACATAGATACCACCCTGCGCAAGCACAAACAGCTGTCCGATGGACTGTGTGATCGTGGTTTTACCTCCGCGGTTTGCACCGGTCAGGATATAGACCCGATGCTCCCGGTCAAAAATGAGATCATTGGTTACTACATTCGTCATGTCAGCATCATCTGCTGCCACCAGCTTCAGATTATAAATTCCAACAGCTTTCATCGTAAAGTCCGTATCGGCTTCTCCTGTCTGTTTCGAGGCTACCGTCGGCTTCACAAGCCGGACTCCCTTTTGCTTTAGCTTTTCCATATATTCTGCCCACTTGATATAGTACAGCAATTCCGGAATCAGATCGGTCATATCCGTTATCGTGATCGATACATACTTATTGAGGGTTTCCCTGATCTTGCGCACCATTCCGGAAATCATATGGTTCACAATCCGATCCATATACCGGGTAACATCCCTGGACGGATCATTATCTGCAATTGCGGAAATTCCGATCGCTGCATTGATTGGATTTCCTGCCATGGCATTGAGATTTCCTACCTTGAACATGGCCTCCGCAACAGCATTGGAATCTCCGGCCTCTATCTGCTGGAACTTATAATTCTCCTTCCACTCCGTACTCTCATTGATCTTGTCCTTCGAAGTAATATGATCGTAAAAGCTTCCCAGCACACCGGCCTTCGTAAACGGCTTACTGTTGATGGACAAAAGTCCGACCGCGTCTGCCTCAAACCGGTCATTCAGATTAATGCCGACCGTGATACTCCTCACCCGGGAAGTATGGATTTTCAGCCCGGAAATATCTTTCCTCAATTCCCCGAATCCGTTGCTGTGATAAAGCTCCTTCACATAATCGCGCAGTCCGACAAGCCCCTGTGAATGGATCTTTTTATTCTCCAGGCAATGATAAATGGCATCCACACACTCAATATAGTCATTGATTTCGTCCAGCCTGTGCAGAAGATCCCAGACCGTTGCGTGCTCTTCATATTCCTTGCTCAGGCACCCGTAGTCCTTCAGGAAGTTGATCTTATCCAGAATTTTCATCAGGGACTCCCGCATTTCTTTATGATGAATCATGTCCTCGAAAATATCACAGCGGTACTGCGTCACAAACGGATCTGCGCACAGCTTCGACATCGTATTCATAATCAGATTCTGCTCCGATTCCTTTGGTGTCAGCTGCTTACAGATCTGATCCAGCCCCAGATCATGCAAAGCCGTCGGACTGATCTTCTTATATTCAGCGGATTCAAGCGGATATAACAGACTGTATTTTTTATTACTCATAGATGTTCCCTTCCTGATTTCTTTTGTAACAAGATATATATTGCGTCTTACTCACAACCATTCAGAGCCATGCCAAATTGCTTCTGTTGTCATTCAGATGTATATATGAAAAAGGTCTGATAGATCATTTTGAGGTTATGCTTACATTTATACATAATAGCAATTTCATATGGCGAATTTATTTCCCTGATCATTTTCAGTTTAATCTCTTACCCCAATTTAATCAAATAGAAATTGCTCTGCATCCATCCTGAATGTTATTCAAATTTTTCCTGCAGATACTCGGACAGTTTCGTATTTTCACTGTAATCCACCGGGCAGTCGATGATACACGGAACCTTTTGCCTGAAAGCATCCTCCAGAATCGGGATCAGATCCTCTGCCTTTTCCACACGATATCCTTTGGCATGCATGCTTTCTGCATACTTCACGAAATCAGGATTCGTAAAATCCACATAGCAGTGTTTTCCGAAATGATCAATCTGCTTCCACTTAATCAGTCCATAGCTGGCATCTGTGAAGATCAGTGTCACAATGGGGGTTCCCTCACGCAGTGCCGTCTCGTATTCCTGGCTGTTCATCATAAAGCCGCCGTCTCCGGAGATCGCCAGCACCTTTTTATCCGGATGAACCAGCTTTGCTGCCACGGCCCCCGGAACCGCAATTCCCATCGTTGCAAACCCATTTGAAATGATGCAGGTGTTGGGCTTATAGCAGTTATACTCACGGGCAATCCACATTTTATGCGCCCCCACATCGGAAATCACAATATCGTCCTCTCCCATGAATTTCCGCACATCATACAGAATCTTCTGCGGCTTCATCGGGAACGAATGATCCTCGGCATAGCTTTCGTACTCCTTCACCATTTCCTTCTTTAACTCCAGAATCTCTTCCGGCTCTTCCTTCGGCTCACAGCGAAACTGAATCTGCTGCAAGGAATAAGAAATATCTCCGACAACCTGAACCTCCGGCTGATAAAGCATGTTGATGTGTGCCGACCGCTGATCGATATGAACAATCTTGTGACAGCCTCCGCCATTCCATTTTCCGGGAGCAAACTCAACAATATCATATCCTACTGCAATGACCAGATCTGCCATATCCAGAATCTTGTTCTGATAATCCTTCTGTGGAATACCGACCGTCCACATGGAGTATTTATTATTATAAGGAATGATTCCCTTTGCCATCATGGTATTCACGACCGGAATTTTCAGTTCATCCGCAAAGCTGGTAAGCGCTTCCCCCGCATGATTCCGCACTGCGCTGTGTCCAACGAGCACTACCGGATGCTTGGCTTTATAAATCATGGCTGCAGCCTGATCAATACTGCTGAAGGATGCGTATTCCTTGGAGCAGACCGGTTTCGTGATCGGTTCTTCCGCAAGTCCCGGCGTTACTGTCATCTTGGCCACATTTGTAGGAAGATCAATGTGGCATGCTCCGGGTTTTTCGCTCTCCGCATATTTAAAGGCAATTCTCATGATTTCATTGACAGAATCCGGATTCACGATCTGCTTGCTCCGTTTCGTGATCGGTGCAAACAATTCCACCAGATCCAGATACTGATGAGAAGTCAGATGCATTCTTTCCGTTCCAACCTGACCGGTGATAGCAACAACCGGTGCTCCATCCGAATTTGCATCTGCCGTACCGGTAATCAGATTGGTCGCACCGGGTCCTAATGTCGAGAAGCACACACCTGCTTTTCCGGTAAGCCGTCCATACATGTCTGCCATGAACGCAGCTCCCTGCTCATGTCGAACGACAACCACTCGGATGCTGGATTTTTCCAACGCATTCATCATATCCAGGTTTTCCTCCCCCGGAATGCCGAAGGCATATTTCACACCTTCCTTTTCCAGACACTTCACTAAAACCTCGGCGGCTGTGCAGCCCTGACGCTGCTGGTCCTGCTGGTCTTGTGATTCTTCCTTCATTTGAATTTGTTCTCTGCTGCTCATATTGTTATTCCTCCCTCGTAGCATGAGTATCTGGTGCAGCGTTTCTTAAATAACTGCACAATAGAACGTAGAATGTTTTTTCAAGTGTTGCTGTTTCAAAAACGCAGGCGTAGCGGGCTACGCTGAGGATTTTTATCCTGTGCTATCGGGAAAATAGGCAAGTGATATGGGGTAGTTAATTTAAAACTGTTATACTAGCCTTACCTTGGCTTGACATCCCACTGATCATTGATTCTATCAGTGTCACTGGGTATATACTCTTGTTTCTCAATCATAAATCCTCTCCGGACCCAATCTGCGGCTGGCGATTGGGTCTATAGAAACTTTTTTCTTCTCCAGACCCATTACGCGGCTGGCGATTGGGTGGATTCCAAATAATTGAATTTCAAAACAAAAAGTCGCTTTCCGGCACTCACCTGGAAAACGACTTTGTTTTCATTCACGTAATTTCTATCAGTACATTATTCAATATATTATTCAGCACATCATTCTATACATCTTCCGTACATCTTTCTGCACATTATTCATGTATATCATTCTGTACATCATTCTTCTTTTATGAAACGCATTCTAGCACAATTTTATCTTTGAGTAAAGAGTCTTTAGTACCACCACGGATCTCCCATACAGAAGTAATCATCGGAAACATAATGGCAATATTCCCATAGACACTTGCCCTGTAAAGTGCTCTCAATTGTGTCTTAAAGATTTCAGGACGCTTCAGGCAGATCCGGATTGCACGGAATCCCATTGCCGGATTTTCTTCTTTTTGAAGGTTAAAATAGTCAATCTGCTTATCGGCTCCAATATCCAATGTCCGGATGATCACCTTTTTACCAGCCATCGTCTGGGCTACGGATTTATATACCTGAAACTGCTCCTCTTCGGTCGGATAATCCGACTTTTCCAGATAAAGAAACTCACTGCGGAACAGTCCGATTCCGGCTGCGTCATTCTGCAGTACATACTGCAGATCAGACAAACCTCTGATGTTGGCATACCGCTGAATCGCCTTACCGCTCTTCGTAACCGTTTCTTTCCCCTTCAGGGTAAGCAGAAGTTCCTGCTTGCTGCGTTCCTCTTCTTCTTTCTTCACATACTTAAGCAAGGTTTCGGAGTCCGGATCCACGATCAGAGTTCCTTGAAATTTTCGTTTCTTTATCTTAATAAGGCGGATTTTACCAATAGCAATTCCCTCAAAGACGCTTTTTCCTTTATATACCTTTATTTCCGCACTGCCCTTTCCGACTACGGTCTGTCTGTTCACCACTATCTTCCTCTGCGCTTCTTAAGAAAGCTTCTCAAGAAATGCTATCGCTCTCTCCGGCCATCCTTCCAGTGCAGTTCCCGTTCCATCTCCGAATCCATGCGGTGCATGATCTGCCGCATCCAGGACAGCCGGTACACCAGACTGATCCAACAGTTTCTTTAGGAGTTCCGAATCATGGAAGCCTACCACCTGGTCATCCTTTCCACAAACAATGTAACACGGCGGGTACTCCCGGTCCACATGCTCTGCCACATTATACTCATGTAATACTTCCCTATAGTTCTCTCCAATACACCGTACCAGAAGTTCTGCCGCATCTTCGTTCCTCTGCTCTATGTCGATCAGATCCATAGCAGAATACACCGGAAAAAGACATACCGGCTTTAACAATCCCGCTGCCTTCCATCCAATGTTAGGATCTCCGTAATTGCAAACCAGATTTCCTCCTGCCGAATATCCACCAACCGCATATCCGGACTTTTTCAGGTTATATCCAAGCTGTGTATCATGCCCGAACAGCCATGCCACAGCCTTCTTCATATCCTCCAATGCTACAATCATTGTCTTTGGGCAGGATACCCGATAGGTTAATGCAAATACGGAATACCCCTTTGCCACAAAATGATCGGCAGTCGGGAAACTCTCTGCAAGATTGCAGACCGAACTGTATCCACCTCCGGAAGCCAGAAGAATCACCGGCCTGTCCGGATCGATTTTCTCCGGCTGAAATTCCAGCAGACATACCTCTTTCTTCTGCGGATCGTCCGCAGCCTCCTCCTCTGTATAAATAAAATGTTGTTTCAAACGCTTCTTTTCAAGTTCATCCAGGAGAAAATTCATGCCCCTCTGAATCCCTCCCGGTGACCAGTTGATCTCCTCTGCCGCCGTAAGCGGCTTCTCACGGATTGCGTTCACATGCTCATCCAGCCAGGTATCCTTCTTCAGGCAATAGATCAGGTAGGAACTTAATTCACCAATTTCCGGCAGTTGAAAAATATCTCCAATTTTTGTTGTTAAAGTAATATGTGTCATACTTCTTTTCACCTCCCAATTTACGTATCTATTCAGCCCATTCGTACAACCGCTGCTAACACATCTCAAGTTTTATTCATGTGGTTACTTCGCTATATAAATCTTGTCCGGTATACCTCGGAATGCAAGCACTCCGGTCTTATCAGTCAAGATTTGCATGGCTCTGAATAGTTACAACTTTACTATACTGAATCCAAGAAGAACTGTCAAGGGAACGTTTCCGGAGTTGTGTTCATTCCGGAGCGATCAGAAAATCATAAATTATCACCGAATCATTTTATCCCAGTTTAATGAAACATTTGACGATTTGTGCTATACTGTATGAGATAACCGTTTCGTTACATATAGATTCTATATGATTCTATAATCTTAATCACAATTACAGAGGTACACCGCTATGGATTCTACACTAAAAAGAACCTGGGCAGAAATTGATCTGGACGCCCTGGTTCATAATTATCATATGTTACGTAAAAAAATCGGACCCGAGGTAAAGTTCTTAGGTGTGGTAAAGGCAGACGCCTACGGACATGGATCCGTACAGGTAAGCCGCCTGCTGCAGGAGCTTGGCACAGATTACCTTGCCGTGAGCAGTATTGATGAAGCGATTGAACTCCGGCACAATGACATTACGATGCCCATCCTGATCTTAGGCCACACCCCAAAAGAGCAGGTCAGCCGGCTAATCAAATACAACATCACCCAGGCCGTCACCTGCAAGGCAAAGGCTTTGGAATACAGTGAAGAAGCTGTCCGTTGCGGCGGCACATTGAAGATTCATATTAAGGTAGATACCGGAATGTCCCGTCTTGGCTACCTTTGTGATGGCGATTACTTTGAAAATGGTGTGGAGGGAATCTGCGAAGGCTGTTCTCTTCCAGGGCTTAATGCGGAAGGAATCTTCACCCACTTTGCCGTTTCGGATGAACCCGGTGAACAATGCCGTGCTTATACGGAGCATCAGTTCCGGTTATTCACCGATGTGATTAAACAGGTGGAGGAACGCCTCGGGAAACGCTTCGCCATCCGTCACTGTGCCAACACAGGATCTGTCGCCCGTTATCCGGAAACCTATCTTGACATGGTTCGTCCCGGACTCCTGCTCTATGGATATGGAGAGTTTGCCGAAGAGCTGAATCTGAAGCCGGTCATGAGTCTGAAAGCAGCCGTCAGCACGATTAAAACCTACCCGGCCGGTACTGCAATCAGCTATGGTGGTATTTATGTCACACCGCATAAGACACGTATAGGTGTCATTCCTTACGGATACGCTGATGGTTTTTTCCGCTGCCTGTCCAATAAATGCAGCATTATGACTGCCGAAGGTCCCGCTCCCCAGCGCGGCAAAATCTGTATGGATATGTGCATGATCGATCTGACCGATAAGATGGGCGTGGATGTTGGAAGCGAAGTGGAAATTTTCGGAAAGCAGAATTCCATCAACGACTTGGCTGCCCTTGCAGGTACGATTCCCTATGAACTCACCTGCGCCGTCAGCAAGCGAGTTCCCAGAATTTACTACCGGGATGGAAAAGTGATTGAAAAAGAATTGTTGTTACGTGGATAAATGAAAGAAGCGGGAGCGTTAACGCTCCTGCTTCTTTATATTTCCAGAAGTTCCTCACTTCTACATCCCAATGTCTTTGCAAGACAATACAAATCAAATGCCTTTGTCTTGTTAATATCTCTTTGACGTTGTTCAAAAAGCTGGATCTGCCGCAGCGGTACTCCCGATAATTCTGCCAGTTCGCGCTGGGATAATCCCGAAGTTTTCCGGATTCTCTTTAAATTTGTTTCTACATAATAATGATCCCACAGTTCATTGATCCGTTCCACGAAATGCATCATATCCATTTCATGATAAACCGGATACATTTCCAGAATCTCACTTATTTTAACGGCATTCACAATTCTGGAAAACGCACGCATGGTATACCATTGATAATATGCCAGACTCCATCCGGTCCAATACTCCGGTGATTTGTCCAAATACATTTCATCCGGAAGTGCTATGTCGGCAAGTCCTGCATCCTTTATCACTTCCCGCACCAGTTCGCAGCCTGTTTTCCCAACAAGATAGGTCGGATTTCCTTCCTGGAACTGCACAGAAACATCTGATACGAGAAACATTGCAAAGAACTGATCGATGTCAAAATCGCACGTATTTACTGCAAAGTCAAGCATATCCCCTAAAACCTTCTGTGCCATACTAAGATAATCCTCGGAATAAGCGCACATCGTCATTTTCCATGCCCTCCCTCATAATATCAATCATATAGAGTTGATTGATGGTATCCTTCTGCAATTTACTCATCCGGTATTCTTTTCTTGCTTCTCGCTCCCGCTCATTTTTCCTGACATAATAAATCTCGCGATCCACAATTTCACTTCGCACATATTTGATCTGTTCAAACGCCTTTTCACTTTTCAGAACGATCTGTTCGCCAAGTTTTCCTAATCTCATAGCTTCTGACAGCTTCTCAAGTGAAATCACTCCCGCGACAAAATCCTGTGCAAAAGAAAAATAGGAATCATCTGCACGATAACCTATGATTACATCATATGGAGAAACATCCAGCAGAAAATGCGTTTTGATGTATTCCTTTGCTTCTTCCGCAATGCTTCCTCTCTGCCAATACGTCCTGTTATCTGCAAGTATTGCAAGCCAGTTTAGAATATGGTATTGCCCGGCATTCAGATTCAGGACTTTCAGACCCGTCAGATCAAACTCATAAACATTCACATATCCACTTTTATTTTTGGCACAGGCCCATTCTCTTGCAAGTTCAATATTCTCTGTGCAATAAAACCCTTTTCCATAGTCATTGCTCCGTGCTCCTTTTCCAAACTCCGGAGCTTCTATAATACTTTCTGATCCATGATATAGCGTCATATTTCACGTTTCCTTTTTGATTTTCATATTATTATTTCGTTGTTGATTATATTATATCGCTGTAGAGATATTTTTCAATCTTTTTTAGCTATTTTGCAAAATAAAATAACAAAAGCCACATATCCATATTAGTATAAGATGAGAAGAAGCAGGAGCGTTAACGCTCCTGCTTCTTCTCATGAAATATCGTACGGAAAATGAGTCTTACCAAAGGACCACAATAAAACATCTGGTATAGCAAGGCCATTGGAAAATTCATTCCCCAGGTCTGTACCCACGTTCCGAAGGTTTTATTTTCTTTAAACAGCAGAGTCGCCGCAAAGCTCATAATCGGACACATAATACAGCAAATGCAGATCGAAATCGCATAAGTAATAAACTGTGGCCGGTCATCCGGTCTCATTACCGTAAACGCCAGTATTTTAGCAATTCTTCCTACTACGAAAAACTCCAGAACAAAAGCTATCGGCACCATAATGGGAAGTTCATGCAGGGCAAGCAAAAAGGTTTCTCCACGGACGCCTCCGGTGTTAAGGGCAACATTGTAGACAACCATACCATATACCATAATGGTTGCCATGATGATGGTAAATACCACATCCTGAAATTTGTTTTTGGGCATAATAAATCCTCCTCATGATAACATTAAATTTCATGTGTTGTTCGTTATCATCCCGGAGGATTGTGCGTTTCCAATTTAAACCATATTCTGTTCCGTCAAACGACGCGAGATTTATCATAACATATCTGAAGTCAGATTGTAAGTGTTTTTTATTTTAGATTCTACTTTATTTCCACCATTTCCGGTTCGAGATTTTATTTTCATATTGCAGGAATGATCCGTCATCTTATATAATGATGATGAGAATTGCCATTCCGGCAAATAATCAAAAGGAGTATTTTTATGAAATTCATATCCTGGAATGTAAACGGCCTCCGCGCATGTGTGCAAAAGGGCTTTCTTGACTTTTTCAATGAAATTGATGCAGACTTTTTCTGTATACAGGAGTCCAAGCTGCAGGAGGGACAGATTGACCTTGATCTTCCCGGCTATCAGCAATACTGGAATTATGCGGAAAAGAAGGGCTATTCCGGCACTGCAATTTTTGCCAGGGAAACGCCGCTGTCTGTTTCCTACGGCATTGGAATGGAAGAACACGACCATGAGGGGCGTGTCATCACATTGGAATACGACCAGTTCTATCTTGTCACCTGTTACACACCGAATTCCCAGAATGAGCTGGCACGCCTCCCCTACCGCATGACCTGGGAGGATGCCTTTCTTGCTTATCTCAAGGAGCTGGATGCGAAAAAGCCGGTTATTCTTTGCGGTGACTTAAATGTTGCACATGAAGAAATTGATTTGAAGAATCCCAAGAGCAACCGTCAGAACGCAGGCTTTACCAACGAAGAACGCAGTAAAATGACGACACTTTTAAATGCCGGATTCACAGACACCTTCCGCCACTTTTATCCGGATACCGAGGGCATTTATTCCTGGTGGTCCTACCGCTTTAAAGCAAGAGAGAAGAATGCCGGATGGCGTATTGACTACTTCATCACCTCGAAACGCCTTGACAACCAACTGGAAAAGGCAGCCATCCATACTGAAGTTTTCGGTTCCGATCACTGCCCGGTAGAAGTGGATATTCAATTCTAGTACAGCGTTTCTTAAATAACTGCATAAGCAGACGGAAATCTGTGTATCAGTGCTTTTAAAAATTTTAAAGCTATACATAAATATAAGAAATCAGTTGCCGGATAAGATTTTCTTTCCAACAACTGATTTTTATATATCCGAATGATTCCATATATCCCAATGCTTTTATGCATCTGAATATTTTTCATATCTGAATACTGCTTATATCTCATTTTCGTATATCCAGATGTCTCTATATCTTCTAAACGCCTTACAGCTTCTCAATGGTCATATGGAAGTCAGCCTCAAATTTCGGCAGCGGCAGCCGGTACTTCTGTGCAAGCTGCGGTCCACAGGAATTGGAACCTACACCTGCCATCTTATAGTCTACACAAAGTACATGCTGTCCACACTCTTCCAACTCGAAGTTATGCCTTTTTGCAGCAAGCTCTTCCTGCGTATACCTAGAAGCATTAAAGGAAAAGCCATCCGGATGTGTAAAGGTAAGCTTCACACCCCCATCCGAAATGCTCATATGCTTACAGTTATAATGGGAAGAATTCTCCTGCGGGCGGATGTAGTCTTCATGCATTTCACTCACCTTCGCTTCGAAGCTGCCCATATAGCTTGCCTGATGCTTGTCAATATAGCTTTCATAAGGACCATATCCATAATAAGATACCTTCTCAAATGCCTTTGATACAAACATCCGGAGTCCGAATCTTGGAAGGAACGGCACCTTGTTTCCGGTTTCCACCTCACAATAAATGTCTATACCCTTTTGGGAAAAGACATACTTCACATCCATATAGGCAATCGGCTGATAAATGCTCCAGCCAAAGGATTGACGCTGGGTAAGGATCACCTGATCTCCCTCCTGCTCTGCATTCACGCCATACCCCTTTGCAATACTGTCATTTAAGTGAGCACGATACCAGTCCTGCTTCATGACATCGTTATCTACCGGTGCACGGAAGAAATTGAACTCTACCGGCTTTTCCAGAATCTCTTTTCCCTCATAACAGATGGAATCGATCGCAGAAATTCTCTTATTGAAGCGATAGGAAACACTGCCATAATCTACCGTAACCGTGAACGGCTCTGTTGTAACCTTCGCATCACCTGACACTGCTTTCTCCGTTCCCATATTGTCTGTTACTGCATGATCTTCTACTGCTTTCTGTGCCGATGTCTTCTCTGCAGCTGATTTATCTGCTTCTTTTTCTGCTGTCAGATCCGCAGCTCCCGATTCGCTGATCTGCCGCTGGTCGAGGCAGACCTCATATCCCTTTTCGTTGATTGGCAGCTGGTCAAAGCAGACCTCATATCCCTTTTCGCAATAAGGAAGGGTCTTTGTTGCCCGGAAGATAAAGCGGATATAGGCTTCCTCTTCCTCAAAATCCTTTACCTCCGGAACCTCAATCATGGTACTGCCAAGCGGCTCCATATGAAATGCAAAAATCGGACTGGAAACGACAACTCCGTCATAAGAGATCTCATAGGTTCCTTCCAGATAAGTTCCCGGATCCACATGCTCCAATAAATTATGAAGAACAAACTCGCCTTTCTTTGCTCCCTTCTCCACCCGGATCGGACGATAAACCTGTTTTGTTTCCAAAAGTCCTGTATGGGGTGTCCTGTCCGGATAGGTCAGTGCATCCATACAGAAATTGCCGTCATTATGCTTCTCGCCCCAGTCACCGCCATAACCATACTTCGGCTTCCCGTCGGGTGTTTCTCCCAGAATCACGGAATGATCGCTCCATTCCCAGATGAAACCTCCGCAGAACCGTTCACTTGAATGGAATGTCTGATGGTAATCCTCCAAATCTCCAGGGCCGTTTCCCATCGCATGACAGTATTCACAAAGGATAAACGGTCTTGTCTCTTCCTCCTTTTCCAGATATTTCATCATATCCTCTGTAGAGGTATACATTTCGGATACCAGATCCAGAACATCATCGGAGGTCTCGTCCAGCTTTAATGTGCTTTCATAATGTACGAGCCGCGTATCATCCAGCTTTTTCACCAGCTCTGCAGCCGCCCGCATATTGGTTCCATAGCCGCTTTCATTTCCCAATGACCACATCACGACACAGGGACGGTTATAATCTCTCGTTACCAGTGCCTCGATCCGGTCCAAGATAGCTTTCTTAAACCGCTCATCGGATGCCAGCAGGGCAATACCGCGGTAACCGCCGCTTCCATAACCGGTCAGATCATTATAAACCTCCACACAGCCATGGGATTCCATGTCATTTTCATCAATCACATACAGACCATACTGATCACACAGCTGATAAAACAGCGGAGAATTCGGATAGTGGGAGGTTCTCACTGCATTGATGTTATGCCGCTTCATCAGTATGAGATCCTTCTCCATCTGTGCAACCGAGCACACATATCCGGTTTCCGGATAGCTGTCGTGACGGTTCACACCACGGAATTTCACCGGTACATCATTGATTTTCACCACACCGCTTTCAACAACAATCTTACGGAAACCTACTTTATCGCCAATGACTTCTTCCCCGGCCGTCAGGGTAAGAGTATACAGCTCCGGAGCTTCTGCAGACCATAACCTGGGATCTGCGACCGGTACGGCAGCGTTCTCTCCATTCTTTACCTCAAACCGGCAGACCTCCATTCCTTCCGGATCGGAAAGCACCGCCTGCACATCACAGCCCTTTACTGTAAGCGCAAGCTGCGCCGGTTCTCCCTTCTTTGATAGGATGGTTTTTACCTGATAATCCTCCAGTCTTTCCTTAGGACGGCTTAACACATAGACATCACGGAAAATACCGGAGAGCCGGATCTTGTCCTGATCCTCCAGATAAGTGCCGTCACACCATTTCAGAACAGCTACCGTAATTTTATTCTTACCTTCCTTAAGGAACTCCGTAATGTCAAACTCGGAAATGGCATGAGATACCTGTGAATATCCCACAAATGTATCATTAATATATAAATAGAAGCAGCTGTCCACACCTTCAAACACCAGAATACGATCCTTACCATCTTTTACATAAGAATAATCTCTGCTGTAGATGCCGACCGGATCATCATCCGGAACAAATGGCGGATCAAACACAATCGGGTATGCCACGTTCGTATACTGCGGCTTGTCATATCCATATAACTGCCAGTTCGATGGTACCGGAATGGTCTTCTCACTTTCCACCTGAAGGAAATCATCCTCCAGATCCAGAATACTGTCAAAATACCGGAAGTTCCAGTCTCCGTTCAGCAGCTCAAGACTTTCGGACTCCTCTCTTTTCGCAAAAGGATCCTGTCCCTTCGCAAACGGAATAAAATAGGAATGCCGTGCCAAGGTATTCACATGTAACATTTCCGGATTTTCATGGTAAATCATCTTACTCTTCGGGCTTCCGGCAGCCGCAATCTCTTCGATTCTCATTTTGGGTTCTCCTTTCGATACTGTGGGTATCTGCCTTATTTTCTTTTTAATACTTCACCATATAAATCTATTCTTTTACTCAATTGCAGACATTTCGTGAAAATAATTTTGCCACTCATTGATGTGTCCGAATCGCTACATTGCTTTGCAATTTCTGCAATTCTCAAACACCTCAAACTCCCATAAAATGCCATATTCACAGCATTTTATTACGTTTTCAGTGTTTGGCATGTCAATAAGTCTGAAATGCTCATTTGTGCAAGCACAATCGCATTTGGACTTTTGACACTTACATCATAATATGGATTGACACAAAAGTCATGAAACCATATTATAGAAATATAACAATATGAATATCTATTCAGAGCCATGCAAATTATGCCAATATGGACGTCGAATGCTTGCATTCGTAAGGGCATTTGACATAATTTATATGGCGAAGTAACCACATGAGTAAAACCTAAGTTGCTTTAGCAACGGTTTTACGAATGGGGTTCTGAATAGACATTCATATAATTTCAACCGAGGTATTCCCTATGATTTTCTGTGACTATCCGATTATCGGCTCCGAAAAGGAGCTCCCTGTTTATTTAATTAATATGGGATTACAGCAATGTCAGGATCACGTAATCCGCAGGAACGGGTACCCCTTCCCCCAGATTCTGTTCTGTACAAAGGGCAGTGGTACCTTACTTTATGAAAATAAGAAATGTCTGATTCCACCAAATACGGTTCTCTATCTCCCGGCTGATTTTCCGCATGAATATTATCCGGATGAGGATGTATGGAACATTCACTGGATTGTCCCTGCCGGGGATGCTCTTCCCCTGCTATTAGGAAATCTTGACATGAAAGAGCCGGGTATTTTCCATCTGAAAGAAACTACCCGGCTGGAATATCTGTTCCGCTCCATGCATGACGCCCTGCATTCGGACAATCTGCTTGGCAACTATCGTGCATCCGGACTATTATACTCCTTCCTTGTAGAGTTCAACCTTTGCATTTCCCACAGGGAATCCGGCAGCACCTATCATCCGGCACTAATCAAGGCCATTGATTATATCAACAATCATTATCAGTCTTCCATCACTATGGAAGAATTATGCAGCTACTGTGGTGTGAGCAAGCAGCATCTGTGTCTTCTCTTCCGCACCATGCTTCATACCCGGCCTATGGAATATGCTGCCAAACGCCGCATTCAGGTTGCCAAAGAGCTTCTTACCGGCACATCCATGACCATTGAGCAGATTGCAGCAGAAACCGGATTTTGTACCGCAAGCTATTTCTGTAAAATGTTCAAGCGCTATGAAGGAATTACTGCCGTACAATTTAAACGTGATTTTATTTCAACGGTTTAGCCGCTGCCATATTCTATTGCAGCTTTACCAGATTGCAATAGGATATGACAGCAAAATCATATAAACAGAATACCTTATCCTTCCACTTCCATCACCTTAAACCGGCTGATCAAAAGATCCTCTTCCTCGTCAGGAGATGCGTCTGCAAATATTCCAAATATATTCTTTTCCGCCGGGAACTGTCTTCCGGTGAATGGCAGCAATTCCGGATCCAGATTTAACTGCAGCTTATTTTCTTCCAGTCAATCTTTATTATATTCAAACGAATATGCCTCTCCGCCCTTGATAATACCAACATTAAGTTTTCCAAGCAAAACAGGGGCATTGCCAGTAAAATGATCATAAACATATATGGTTTTCTCTTCTTTCGCCATTACCCCTTCCTCCTTGAAGCTCTTTTTCTCGTCATAAGATTCAGGTCCTGCATCTGCCTTCCCATCTCATCATCTTTGGCTACAAGAGCCAGATCCCTGTCCATATTTCCAAGCGCATGCAACACTGCAGCATATATGCCAATGGCTACAGCAGGATTTCCAGACTCAACCTTCCATAATGACGCTCTGCTTATTCCGGCACGTTCTGCCACTAACTCTGCCGACAAATCACGTCGTAATCTGGCCAGCTTAATCTGCCCGCCCATTGTCTTTAATATATTTTCGGTTGCTGGTACTATATTATACGCTGCTTTTTTCATCGTCATACTTTCCTTCTTTTATGTAAATGATGTCGGGCTCAAAAGCCCCCGACTTTGATACCTACGGATTGCTTCGTGCTACGCACTCCCACA
>OGDY01001106.1_pt1 | contig 32130 bp, 25 predicted proteins | sample 1570341 | NCBI WGS metagenome assembly OGDY01 (sample SAMEA2581972, study PRJEB24529) | metagenome | biome: Human gut stool | place: China | collected 2011 | reverse complement strand
CTGCTCTTATTTGCTTGTATATAATCTTTCTTCTAAACTTAGGTGCAAAAACTATATGATATTTGCATGTCCATTTTGTGTGTGATAAACTATTATTGTCCATTTGGACTCCTCCTTGTTGTAATGATTTGGTTGGCGAACCTTATATTCATTATAACATGGAGGTTTTTTACTTGAAGCTAAAGCTGTTTGGGAACACACCTGCATAGCAGGTGGTTTATTTTTATTGCCAATACAAAAGATAAATTCTCCTCGTTTTTTACTTTCATAAATTCTACAGGTTGCAACCGGTTTATGCGAATGTTCACCAAACATCACAAGATGAATCGCTTTCTCATCAATTTCATCAAATTCTTTTTCAAATCCCTGCTCTTTCACAAATACATTTTCCCGGATTTCTACCGCCTCATCCGGCAAAGAATCATAAACACAAATTGACACAGCAAATCTCCTTCTTTCGTAACTTTTGTTTTCAGTCAAAAAATATTATACCACAAAAGTTTTTCCGATACGATAGGAAATGCTGTGTCAGTTCATACATTTCTATTCTATGCAGTTTTTTCGTATTCTGCCTCTACAGTGCCCAGTCCGCAGCAAGGTTCTGCGTCTTCACCATATTGGCATAAATACCGTCTTTCGCATCCAGCTCAGATGGCGTTCCACTCTCTGCTACCACACCGTCTTTTAATACTACTATTTTATCCGCATTTGCAACCGTTCTCATACGGTGAGCAATAATCATGACCGTCTTGTCTTTAATTAAACGAGACAAAGATTCCTGAATCATCGTCTCATTGTCTACATCCAGCGAAGCCGTGGCCTCATCTAAAAGAATAATCGGTGCATCCTTTAAAAAGGCTCTGGCAATCGAAATTCTCTGTCTTTCTCCACCGGAAAGTTCCGAACCGTTTTCTCCGATTACCGTATTCCAGCCGTCGGAAAGTTTTTCTGCGAACTCATCGCAGTGAGCAAGTTTTGCCGCCGCAAGCACTTCTTCATCCGTTGCATCCATTTTACCGATTCGTATATTTTCAAGAATTGTATTATTAAACAACGTAACATCCTGAAATACAATTGAATACAGTGACATCAAAGTCTCCGGGTCTACTTTGGAAATATCCATGCCGCCGACTGTTATGCTGCCGCGGTTTGCATCCCAGAAACGGGAGGCAAGACGGGAAACTGTCGTTTTACCGCCACCGGATGGTCCAATCAATGCTGTAACCTCTCCCTGCTTTGCCACAAAGGAAACATCTTTCAACACCACATCACCGGTCTCGTAAGAAAATCCCACATTGGAAAATTCAATGTTATAACCGTCATTCTTCATTGTGTTTGTACCGTCCTGTACTTCATGTGACAAGATTTCATCTAACCGGTCACTCTGAACACCGGAAGCAATAACTGCTGCCAGATTTTGCAGAGAAACCTGCATTGGGTCATAAATTCTTGATACTACCATCAAGAACATGAAAAAGGTAAGAATATCTAATTCCCCTTTTGCTAACAATACACCACCAACAAGTGCAACGGTAGCAATTCCAAGTTTCAAAATCATCTGTGAACTTCCGACAAATACAGCTGTTCCAAGCTCTGTTACAATCGCATGCTTTTCAACCGCCTTAATTTTTGCAGTCAGTCCTTTCATGTAATCTTCCTGCGTATTATAAGCCTGCAAATCTCTTACATTTTCCAGGCACTCCTGAATACCGTCTGCACATGCCATTTTCAATACCATCTGTTTTTTATTCAAACTCTTCTGTACTTTTCCCGAACATCCGACAATGAGAAATGAAACCGGAAGTACCCAGAGTGCTGCAATCGCCATACGCCAGTCAAAGAAAAATAAACCAACCGCAATCAAAGCTGTCGAAATGCACGCACCAAAAAGTTCCGGAATGAAATGAGAAGATGCTGTCTCCATCTGTGCGCAGTCATTCATAATTGTGCTTGTTAAGTCTGACAAGTCTTTTTTCCCGAAGAAAGAAAGCGGAATTTTTCTTAATTTCTCAGCTAATGTTACTCTTCGGACACCACTTTCAACGTAGGTCGATAAAAACGTGGCATTGTACTGAATGTATGTTGAAATACCAATCAATACAAATGTAATCAAACACCCTGCCACATAAAAGAGAACTTTATCCCCTAAATTTCCTGCCATATAGTCTCTTACTAAATAATACAAAAGGGCAACCGGCACCATAAGTATAATATTCGAAATGGTAGCGGAAATAATTGCTTTTATCATATCCGATGCTCCCTGTTTGGAAAGAGCATATTTATGCATCAATTTTTCTATCATATTACACACCTACCTTCCAGCTTACAGATTGATTGTATGCTTTCCACATGTGTGCATACAGCCCTTCTGCATCTTTTAATTCTTCATGTTTTCCTGCCTGTCTGATTTCGCCATCCTGCAAAACAAAGATACGGTCAACACCGGTAACAGAAGAAAGTCTGTGTGCAATCATAATCACGGTTTTTCCTTTTGAGAGTTTTGCAAATGCTGCCTGAACTTTCACCTCATTATCCGGGTCAGCAAACGCTGTCGCCTCATCCAAAATCAGAATCGGTGCATTTTTCAACATTGCTCTTGCGATGGAAACACGCTGTGCCTCTCCACCGGATAAATAAGTTCCTTTGGAACCGATTACGGTATCAATACCATTTGGCAGTTTTTCGATAATATCTTCACACTGTGCATTTTTTAATGCCTCCATGACTTCCTCACGGGTCGCATCTTTTTTACCCATGCGCACGTTGTCATAGATGGACATTTTCAAAAGTTTGCTGTCCTGGAACACAAACGATACGGTATCCATCAGCTTTTTCTGCTCAATATCCTTTACATCCACGCCGCCGATTTTTATGCTGCCCTTTGTCACATCAGAAAACCGCGCAATCAGACGCGCAATCGTTGTCTTTCCACCACCGGATGGTCCGACAAACGCAACCTGCTCACCGGCATGAATTTCAAGATTGATATTTTTCAGTGCATCCTTTGAAGCACCTTCATATCGGAACGAAACGCCATCAAAGCAAATGGAAGTGTCGTTTGACGTCTTTTTAGCCGTGCTCTGTGTAAGTGGTTTTTTATTGAGAATTCCATCAATTCTCGTAAGTGCATCTTCAACAATCATCGTATTTTCACCGGCGTACATCATCTTTGTTAAGGTAACCGTGATAATTGGTGTGATAATTATATAAAACAGTAAATTTAAAAGAAATGTGTTGTCCACTGCTCCACTATTTACCCCGCCAAAGAAAAATGCTGCTGCAATCAAAATAGCAAATACTGCATTAATTGATACCGTGTATACCGTCATCGGAATGCGCATATCTTTTGTGTAAGAAATCGTCCATTTTTCGTAATTTTTAATTGCCTCACGAAATCTCTTGAATGAAAAGACAGACTGACCAAATGTCTTTACGACGGGGATACCACGAACGTATTCTACAGCTTCACTTGACATTTCTTCGAGTGCATTCTGGTATTCTGCCATTTTCTTTTTCATATTTTCGCCCATCATGCTTCCCATCACAAGAAAAGCTACCCCAACCGGAATCAGGCACAAGAGTCCAAGCCGCCAGTCAAATACGAAAAGAAGAATCGCAAGACCAATCGGCGTAGCAGCTGCCACGCATTTATCCGGCAGCTGGTGAGCTAAATAGGTCTCGGTTGCTGCACTGGATTCATTCACAACTTTTCTTACTTTTCCACTTCCCTCTTCATCCATAAAACCAAGTGGCAGCGTTAAAATATGTTTCATCAGCCCAACTCTTATATTTGCCTGTACGCGAAATGCGGACAAATGCGAACAAATCAAAGCTCCGATATAGATAAGCATGGACAATATCGCAAATCCAACCGCACTCCATCCATAAGCCGACAGATTTTCTGCATCTGCATAATTTGGTGCCACGTAGAGCACCTCTTTGATTATGCGCCAGATAAAATAGAATGGAACAAGTGCAACAAACGCACTTATCGCAGCAAGAATCCAGGATGCAATGGTAAGATATTTATACTTTCCGGCATAAACAAATAACCGCTGCATCGGACTTTGCTTTGTTTCTTTCTTCTTTGCCATCTAAGAAAGCCTCCTTCAAATACTATTCGTGTCACATAACTAGTGTAAGTTATAACTAACCAAAGATTTAAAAGAGGGGCTGCTTTCACTCCATGCAGCCTTCCTTTTTATATTCAATCTTTTTCATAAATAACACGCCATCCGGCACAGTGATATTTTGCAAGCATATCAATATATCGGAGTGCCTCATCCTTTGGCATGTTGTGCCTAACCACTTCAAAAAAACTTTCAAAAAGGGCCTTATTCATAATATGTGAAAATTCACTGGTAATAGGACTTTCCTTTTGGGGGTCAATCCCCGCTGTCTCCATGTATTTGACCGTATACTCTGTCTCAATCTCCACTAAATGTTCCACAAAATTTTGAAATTTTGTTCCATAAGAACCATCCACCAAAAGTTGAAACTCCTGTAAATGCTCATACATGAATAAAACCATCTGGCGCATACCTTCTCTCGTTAAATCATCCATAATTTCCGGCTGCTTCTCCGGGTCCGTCTGATGAAACTTTTCCTGTATGCCACGGAACATCCGGACAAATTCTTCTGCTGCCGTCTCAACAATTGCACTAAAAAGTCCTTCTTTTCCACCATACCGGGAATAAATTGAACCCGTCGTAGTTCCGGCTTTTGCAGCAATATTCCGAAGGGATGCATCCACATACCCTTTTTCAAGAAATTCCTTCTTTGCACATGTTTCTATTTTCTCAGAAACACCTTCCAATGGTTTTGACACCTGTACCTCCAATCCATAACACCGTTATATAACACTGTTATGAGTATAATCTTGCGTCTTTCTTTTGTCAATGCCTTACCACTTATTGCGACATTTTATCATTTTATCTGTGTGATTGCCTGAGACAGCCGTTTTAATCCATCCATCATCCGCTCTCTTGGGCACGCTAAGTTCATTCGGAAAAAGTGTTTTCCGTCGCCACCAAAAACATTGCCATCTGATAAATATAATCCGGTTTTCTCGCGAATCTTTTGTACCAGCTCTTTCGCATTCTGTGAAACCTCCTCACAATTAACCCATAAAAGATAGGTTGCATCGGACAAAATCACCGTCAATTCCGGAATTTTCTCCTGAATATATGACGTAGCGACACGTTTGTTTTCCGAAATATAGGCACGCAATTCGTCAAGCCACACTTCTCCTTTTGTAAATGCTGCTACTGCCGCATCAATGGCAAATGCATTTGGCTCCGCCACCTCGTCGGTATTCAGTCCCCGCCATACTTTGTGACGAATCACCGGATTTGGAACCGAAACTGCCGCCGTCTGCAAACCGGCAATATTAAACGCTTTCGTCGGCGCAATGCACGTAACGCTGTTGTCACGGCACGCCTCGGAAACAGAAGCAAAGGGAACATATTCACACTCGGGCTCCGTTAAATCACAATGAATTTCATCGGACACAACAATCACATGATATTTTTGACACAGCTCGCCGATTCTTGAGAGCGTCGCACGGTCCCATATCTTGCCCCCCGGATTATGAGGGTTACAGAGAATCATAAGGGTTGTCTGAGGATCCGCCAGTTTTTGCTCCAAATCTTCAAAATCCACCCGGTAATTTCCATCTTCCAGCACAAGCGGACTTTCCAACACCTGACGTCCGTTGTTGAGAATTGAATTGAAAAAGATGTTGTACACCGGTGTCTGAATCAGCACTTTTTCTGCCGGCGTTGTCAGTTTTCTGACAATGGAAGAAATGGCAGGCACCACACCTGTACAGAAAACAAGCCAATCCTTTTCCATTTCAAAATGATGTCTTTTTTTCCACCAGCCAACATATGCCTCATACCATTGTTCCGGAATCACGGTATAACCAAAAATCCCATGATTCAAGCGTTTTTTCATTGCTTCCAGAACACACGGTGCGGTCGCAAAATCCATGTCCGCCACCCACATCGGCAATTCATTTTCCTCCACATCCCACTTCAGCGATGCGGTGTTTCTGCGGTCAATCATTTCATCAAAATTGCTTGCCATGAAAATTTTCCTCCTTATACTGTCTCCTCACAAATAATTTTTGTCTTCGACGGGTCTATTTTATCTTTTTCCAAAATGAGTTTTCCAATGCTTTTCGCGCGGATTTCTCCACTTGTCGGATTCAATACACTATCAATCGTGTTAGTAATCTGTGCATCCACCGTCGAATACTCAAATGCCAGCGTCGTATTAATTAATTTGCAGTCTTTCATCACCAAATGATCAATGTAACACATACCCTGAAGGCTCTCAATCGTACAGCCAATCAGTGTCAGTTTTTTTGCATTCCATCCAAGATATTCACCCGAAATAAAGGAATCGTAAACGGTTACATTTTCACTGTTCCAAAATGCGTCCTTGGACAACAATTTGGAATTTTTGATTTCTACATTTTTTACGCCATCAAACGAATAATTTCCATAAAGTGTCAGACCGTCAATCTTCATATCTTTGCTATTCATGGCAAAATAATCGCCTTTTGCCATCACATCATTCAAAACAACATCCTGACAGTTCCACAATGTTTCCTCTGCATTTGGAATAGACACGTGGGAAAGTGTTAAATCCTCGCATCGGCGGAAATTTTTAGGTGCCTCAATCGCACAATCTTCAACAACCATATGGTTCGTATACCACACACCGGCACGCGCCATGTCAAACCACGTGCAGTCTTTTACAGAAATGGAGTCCGAATACCACAGCGGATATTTCCACTTAAACATACTGTTTCTTAATTCAATATTATGACTTTCTTTCAATGGAGATTCTCCATCGTCAAATATCGTATCGTATATTTTCAAATCCGCACCTTGAAATAAGGCACGCTCACCAGTCAAAAACTGTTGTCTGATTTCTTTCATCACAAATACCTCCTGTATCCGGGCTAAAAATAATTGGTAGCACCAATAACATACTATTTCCTATTATAGTTTCTTGCTTTAAAATGTCAAATGGTTGTTGGGGGGTTTTTTGTTTTCCGTAATTTTGTAGCAAAGCTTTGCGTAGAGTGGGCGCTTTCGCTAAACAAACGCGTAGGGGAATCGGCATGTAAACGACACATGCCTGATACCCACGTGTTTGTACCCACTCTACACAAAGCTTTGCTACAGAATTACTGGAATACTAAAAAGACCGACAATTACTACTTGATAATGGGGTGGTTTTCGGAAACTTTCTATATCTCCAATGTGATCTAAACTTTCAAGAAAGGGAAAAGGGTTGCTTTGAAAGCACGCCTCGCCTCAAAAGTATCATTCCCACCAAATCAGCGAGTCCCCACCCGATTGGTATCGCCGCCCAGATTCCTATCACGCCGGTGTGGAAAAGGCCAGTGAGTGCATAGGCAAGAATTACTCTTGTTCCCAGTGAGATTATGGTAAGGACCACCGAAACAACAGGCTTGTCCACCGCGCGGTAATATCCATAGAGTAAAAACAAAATACCGATTCCAACATAGAAAGCCCCTTCTACCCGGAGATATTCGGCGCCGGCAGCTGATACGGCACTGCCCTCGTTTGTAAAAAATCCCATCAGCGAGTCGGCAAATCCAAAGACAACCGCGCTGATTATAAGGCAGAAAATCAATACGCTGACGAGTGCCAGCAGAAATCCTTTTCGGATGCGGGTATACTTCTTTGCCCCGTAATTCTGTGCCACAAAAAAGGAAAAAGCATTTCCAAAATCCTGCACAGGCATATACGCAATCGTGTCAATTTTGACCGCCACGGAAAACGCTGCCATAATCGTTGTACCAAAAGAATTGACTAATCCCTGTATCATCAGGATGCCAAAGTTCATAACGGACTGCTGCAAACACGTGAATCCGGACAAAGAAAGAATCTGCCGGAAGTTCTTTTTTTCCCATGTGAAATCTTTTTTCGCAGGGCACAAATCAGAATACCGGAAGAGAAAATAAAGCATAAGACCGATACCTGCTATATATTGGGAAATAACGGTTGCCACGGCAGCACCCGCAATACCAAATGAGAATGTCACAACAAACAAAAGGTCAAGTCCGATATTAAGTGCGACTGAAATCCCAAGAAAAACAAGTGGCAGCACCGAATTTCCGATACTCCTGAGAACACTTGCAAAATAGTTATACAAAAAAATAGCAAAGAATCCGGCAAACACATATATGAGATACGTTACCATATCCTCTACGGTTTCTGCCGGAACCTGCAAAAGATAAGTAAGTGGTCTTACGAATCCATACAACAGTATTGTCAAAACGATCGAAAGACTACCAATTGCCGTAAAGGACATAAAAATCCCATTTCGGAAAGTCTCTTTTTCTCTCCTACCGTATGCCATCGAAAAAAAAGCACCTGCTCCCAGACACAGACCAATAACAACCGAAGTCAAAAATGTCATCAACGTATACGATGCGCCAACTGCCGCCAGTGCCCTTTTGCCAAGATAACGTCCGACCACCCATGTATCAACCAGGTTATAAAGCTGCTGCAGTACATTGCCAAGCATGAGAGGAAGTGCAAAAAGCCAGAGACTCTTTACAATTGCTCCCTTCGTTAAATCTCGTTCCTGTCTCATCCTGCATTCTCCTTACATTCGCCTCTCTATCAAATCATAATGAAAATCGATTGCAGTATTAAAAGCCTTTTCATCCCCTTTTATAAGAGTTTCATAAATCCGCGTGTGACTCGCTAACAGACAATCTTTACTGTCATATTCAACGCATTCCGTATACACAATGCTGACCGCCTGCATAATTGTAATCAGCAGATTATTTTTCGTAGCAAAAACAAGTGTGTCATGAAATTCCTTATCCTGTTTTGCCAAAGGTTCCCCGGTTAATTCAGCCATTGTACGTAATAAATCCGAAAGTTTTTGTTTGATTTTTTCATCGATACCATTTTTCAAAAGAAGATTGCCAGCCATTTTCTCCATGGCACGGCGAAACTCACAGATTTCACTTTTCGTTACCCCATTTAAAAGAAGAAGCATTTGAATCATGCTGCCAAAAGACTGCCCGATATTCTCCGCAACATAATTGCCGGAGCCCTGCTTCCTTTCAACAACGCCCATGCCATGTAGAACACAGATGGCTTCTCTGGCAGAATTTCTTCCAATTCCTAACTGCTCTGCAATCTTTCTCTCCGTCGGCAGTTTACTTCCCCAAGTCAAAGTACCATCTTTTACCAAATCGTAAAAATACGAAAGCACCTTTTGATATTCCTGACACCCGGTTTGTTTCATAACCTTTTCCTTTCCTATGTAAATGAAATTTCTTAAATAAACTTCATAAATAATGGGGAAAATACTACGGTCAAAATTCCCGTAACTGCAATCGCAAGACTGCTCATTGCCCCTTCGATTTCGCCAAGTTCCATTGCTTTCGCCGTTCCAATCGCGTGCGAGGAAGATCCAAATGCGAGTCCCTTCGCAATCGGATGAGTAATACGAAACAACTTGCAGACAAGCTCACCAAACATATTGCCAACCACACCGGTAACAACAATCACAGCTACCGTAATGGTAACATAACCGCCTAACTCTTCAGAAAGCCCCATGCCAATTGCCGTCGTAATCGACTTTGGCAAAAGTGTCACGTATTCCGTGTGCGACAGACTCATAAATTTTGCTAACATAAAAACTGTTACACCACTGGTAAGTGTACCAGCTAAAATACCAAACATAACTGCTTTCCAATTCTTTTTAAGAAGCTGCCACTGCTCATACAAAGGAATCGCAAGACATACCGTAGCCGGAGTCAAAAACCAGCTCAAATAAGAAGCCCCTGCATTGTACACATCATAATCAATATCTGCGGTCACTAATACAATAATTGATAAAATAATGGATATTAAAAGTGGATTTAATAGCGCAATTTTAAATTTCTTTTTCAGAAATGCCCCTGCCATATACGCAAGCAGACTAATGGTAACTCCTGCAAAAAGTGAGTTCTCTAAAAATTCATTCATAGTCTTTCCCCTCATCTTTCTTAATCATCCACTGAGCCGTTTTTCCCGTTGCCACAGCTACCGCAACAAAACTAACAAACGTAATAATTCCCACGGGAATTAAAAGAGGTTTTAACACATTCCACGATACCATCAGACCAACGCCCGCCGGAATAAACATCACCGGCATAATTTCAATCAAAAACTTCCCTACCTCCTTCACCGAAGACAGTTTAATATGTCCCGTCATCAAACCCACAAATAAAATCACCATACCGTAAATACTTGCCGGAATTGGCAGCGGCAGAACATATTTGACAAGTTCGCCAACAAATGTGATACATAGAATAAGTAAAAACTGCTTTAAATATTTCATAATCCTCTTCCTTAACGTAATATAATAAATTGGTAGTACCAATTTGGCACCACCAACTATTATACAACGGATATACTTCTTGTCAAGAATTTCTTCTTTTTTCCAGCTCAGCAATATTTTCATTTACCTTTTTTTTCGAAAGCGGATAGATAAAAAGCAAAATCAACGCCACAATAAAAAGTCCGATTGCAGGTATCAGACATGACATCTGAAAAATCCGGTCAAGAATCACTGCACGCCTTGCTATCTGCTCTGTTCCCTGCGGATTATGCATAAGCTGTGCCTGATATCCAACCGCTGCTAAAATCGTCCCCACAAGGCCCGACGATAAAGCCTGCCCTAACTTTCTCGCAAACGAATATAAGGAATACACCGTTCCATCTTCGCGCACCTTATTTTTTACCTCGGCATCATCAATCACATCTGTTATCATTGCCCAAATAACTGTGTTAAAAAAGCCGATTCCGATATAAGCAAGGACAAAAAAGCCAACGTAAACCCATTCATTTTTCGGATATATTACCATACACAAAAACAAAATCACTGCTCCAAATAGGCAGGAAAAAGCCGACAATTCCCGTTTTCCATAACGCACGGACAGCCGTGTAGCAAGCGGTGCACACACACCTAACACCGCTAGACTGGTGAGAAGCGAAAACATTGACTGTGCCTTAGCGCTATTATACACTTCCGGAAATACATAGGCAGAAATTCCCTGCATGCCAAGTAAGGCAAGCAGCAAAAACAACGCCGCCGCAATAATGCCAAGCAATGCCCGGTTTTTCATTAGATTTTTTAACTGGCTTGTGAGCTGGATTTTCCCTTCACTCGCCGGCACCTCAACACGCTCTACCGTAAGTCTTACACACAGCAGATAACACAAAAAGGATAGCACAGAAAAAACACCGGCAATTACCGTCATACGAAATCCTGACAAAACCGTCTGACCTTCCACCGTAACATAAGCAAGCATCGGTGTTCCTGCTCCAATTACAAGCCCGGCAAGAGTTGCTCCGACCGTCCGCCAGGTTGATAGCTGCGCCCGGTCCTTTGCCTCGGCAGAAATTGCCGAAGCCATCGAACCATACGGAATATTAACCGCGGTATAAAAAATCGATCCCCACAAAATATACGTGACAACCATCCAGCCTACCTTAAACCAATATGGCATACCGGCAAATGCTGACTGGTAAATCAAAAAACTGGAAATCGCAACCGGACCACACATTCGCCTTATCCATGGGCGAAATTTTCCGTCCTTCCCCGGTTTACTCCGATCCACAATCTGTCCCATTGTAATGTCCGTGAATGCATCTAAAAAACGAGCAGCCATCATTAACATTCCCACCACACCGGCACCAATTCCCATAACGTCTGTATAAAATTTCAACATGAAAGCCGATGATAAGATAAAAGTAAAATCATTTCCGAAATCGCCAAACATATACCCGATTTTATCACGCATACCAAAGGGTCTGATTTGTTTATCCATTTAAATTCTCCTTTTTAATTTCGTTTAATTTCATATTCAGACTTTCTAAAAAGCCATCCGGTGCCATCGCCCCAAGCATTTCCTTCATACTTTCCAACTTCATTTTTTTCATCATATCCCACATGCCTTCCCCTTTTGCAAGTGTCATACCGGTAATCAATTTCATCGCTTTCGTGACAAGTTCCATCGCCTCATCATTTTCACTGATTTCCTCTAACGTACAGCGGATATGATAACGGTCCTCCGGATATTTCATTTCCTCTGAAAGATTTAGCGAACCAACCTCCTGAAACCAGTTTGCCACGCCTTCTTCCCTCTCACTGGCTTCCGGGAATACATAGCTTTCCGGCTCTTTTTCCACCCTATCAATCGTCACAGCATCCCATACATCTCCTGCCTTCACAAGAATTGCATTTTTTCCTCCACTAAGAGAAATCGGGAAAGATGCCACATGACGTTTTACCTCATTTACCGCCATTTCTTCCCCATTCACAAAAAGTGTCACTCTTTCCTGATTTGTATACACGCGGATTTGGGTATTTTCCCCAGAGCGGAGCGAATACCGCTTATCACAGATATGAACCATCGGTTCTGGATTCCAGTACGCCTTGTATAGGTAAAAACTATCCTTTTTAATTTTTCTGTCCATCGTTACAAGGCCTTTGTTATTTCTTCCCGTCACACCGCCTTCTGAACGTGCGGCACACCCAAAATCAAACATATTCCATACATATGAGCAGAAAATCCAAGGGCGTCTCTCTAACATATGTGCCATATATTCGTGGTATCCTGCCTGATATGCCTCGCTGTAATCTTTGCATTTTGGATTTCCTCCCTGATAGCTAACGATTCCCTCACAGCCATACTCTGACAATCCGATGCAGCGGTTTGGATATTTTTCATGATACTCATCCATCCACGGACCATTGTCCTCTGTCTTTCCGCCATACCAGCCAAAATAATGGTTATAACTTTCCACATCGGTAATTTCATGCATCGGACCGTCTTTCGGCGTCATCGTCACATGAGCAATCGTCGTGAGACGGTATGGGTCAATCTTTTTAGCAAGTGCATTTAACTCCCTGTGATTCTCCACAAGCTTTTCAGAAATACCCCCAATCAAAATTTCATTGGAAATGCCCCAGAAACAAATGCTTGGATGATGGTCATTCTGATAAATAAGTTCCTTTAACTGGGTTATACAGTTCTCATGTGCTAAAGGGTCTTCATTCATCACGCTGATAAAAGGAATTTCCGCCCAGACAACAAATCCCCTCTTATCACACTCATCATAAAACTCCTGTGCATGCTGGTAATGGGCAAGACGCACCGTATTTGCCCCGATTTCTTCAATCAGCTCAGCATCCCGGATGTGATCCTCTTTTGTAAGTGCATTTCCCTGATACAATTTATCCTGATGCCGGCTCACGCCGCGCAGCGGCACACAATTTCCATTTATTAGGAAACCGCGCCCGGGATCACAGCAAAAAGTCCTTACACCAAATTTAAGTTCCACTTCATCCAAGCATTCGTTATTGCGCATAATGAGTGCCTTTAGCGTATACTGATAGCTATTTTTAATATCCCAGCGGTGCGGTTTATAAAGAGGAATAGAAGTATCCGGTGAGTCCGCCGGACGTGCTGCACTTGCCACTTCTTTTCCATCTTCATCAAAAATCTGGTAAATCACCTGATTATCTTTTTCCACCCCGCAAATCTTTGTTCGGATGTGAAGCATAAAATCCTCTTTGTCCCACGAAGCTGGTTCTGTGGCAGCATGGATTCCCAAATCTCCGTAGTGTAACAGTTCAAAATGCGTTTCCGGCACGCAAATCAGATGTGCGCCACGATACAACCCGCCATAAAAAGTAAAATCAGCCGACTGCGGATAAATCGCATCACATTTTTCATTGCTGCACCAAATTGCTATCGTATTAAATTCTTCCGTACATTTTTCCGTAATATCGGCTCGAAACGCTGAATAGCCCCCCTCATGGCTCACAACGAACTCACCATTTACAAACACTTTTGCCTGCTGCCCCGCCGCCGGTATTTCCAAAAATAAACGAGAATACTTCGCAGACGGCTCCCACTTATCCAACGTTTTTACATACCAGTAACTGCCTCTGTCATATGTTCCATCTCCCTTTTGTCCATCCAGTGCATTCCATGTGTGAGGCAGCGAAACAAGTTCTCCCTCTCCCGGTCTTGCCTCCGAAACATCTACATCCGCATGAATAAACCACCAATTCTCATTAAAATCTAAAATCTGACGCATTTATTTATTCCTCCATTGAATCATTCTCTTTTTACTTATACCCAAAAAAAAAGAAACTATCCGTTTATGCTTTCGTTTCGCATAAATTGATAGTTTCTTTTTCAATTCAAATTTTAATTAACGCGCCAGCGCATTCATAACCGCTTCTCTCTCGCTGTAATGGTATTTCACACCATTGATTTCCTGATATTCTTCATGCCCTTTACCAAGAAGAATAATCATATCGCCGTCCTCGGCATGATCAACTGCATAATTCACAGCCTCCTGACGGTCCGGAATCACCACATACTCACCGTTTGTCTTTGCTAGACCAACCTCAATATCTTTTACAATATCCATTACATCTTCTGTTCTCGGATTATCGCTTGTCACAATTGCAAGTTCCGCTAGATTTCCAACGGCCTCTCCCATCTCGTAACGGCGCAGTTTGCTTCGATTGCCGCCACAGCCGAAAATAGCAATAATCCTGTGCGGATTATAACCGCGCAGAGTCTTTAACACACTCTCGGTACTCACACCATTATGTGCAAAATCAATCAATACGGAAAATCCTCTGCCGGTCGGAACATTTTCCACACGGCCACGCACTTTTACGTGCTCAAGCGCATGCAGAATCACCTCTTCCGGCATTTTCAACAGAGCACCGGTACAAGCTGCACACATTCCATTGTAAATATTAAAACGTCCCGGCAGACCAACGATGATATCTCCGTTCAAAAGACCATTCGCATGGAATTTCATGCACAGATTTCCCTCGTTATTCACATGCTCAATTTCCGTTGCCGTCATATCCGCATCTTCTGTTCCATATGTTTTAATCTCACAGGTCGCATCTTTTATCATTTCTTTCCAGTGCGGGTCATCACGATTTACAATTCCGATGTCACACATCGTAAACAGACGGCTCTTGCAGTACAAATACTCATTAAAATCTGCATGCTCATTTGGCCCAATGTGGTCCGGCGTAATATTGGTAAAAATACCATAATTAAAATGCATTCCTGCCACACGGTCCATCTTGATTCCCTGTGAGCTGACTTCCATTACCATATACTCGCATCCGGCATCCACCATGTCTTTAAAATATCTCTGCAAATCATAGGATTCCGGTGTTGTATGCTCCGTCGGTGTCACCTTACCGGCAATTGCCACACCAATTGTACCAACAATTCCGCAGGTTTTCCCGGATTTTTCAATAATATCACGAATCATATATGTGGTTGTCGATTTTCCTTTTGTTCCTGTAATTCCAATCGAAATCATCTTCGATGCCGGATAATCAAAATACGCCTGGGATAAAAGACTCAGCGCTGCTCTGCCATTTGCCACACGAATCACCGTAATACTTTCATCTATGGACTCAATCTCTTTTTCCACAACAAGCACCGATGCGCCCTTCTTCACAACATCCGGAATGTATTTATGACCATCGACAACCGTTCCTGCAATGGCAACAAACAACATTCCCTCTTTCATTTTTCTGGAATCATATGCGATGTCTGCCACTTCCGTATCAAGGCTTCCCTGTACCAGTTCGTACTCGATGTGCTCCACTAATTTACTTAACTTCATTTCGCCGACCTCCCTTTACTCGATTAATTGATAATGTTTCAATGCCTTCTCAATTCCATCTTCCATCACAGCCGCCGTTACATAATCGACCGACGGAAAAATATCCGGATTACCACTTCCCATTGCAATGCTGATGCCGGTGAAATCAAGCATCGGCAAATCATTTGTACTATCACCAATTCCTACCGTATGCGCTCTGTCAATTTCTAAACGCTTACAAAGAAAATCAATTCCGGTCGCCTTTGAATAACCTTTTGGCACGACCTCATAAAAAGTCGGGTCACGTAAAATAAAATCAAACGTGTTTTCCCATTGTTCCTTAAATGATTTCATGTCACTGCTCTCATCAAACCAAAGTGCCATCTTATCAAAATTCAAATCGGCATCCTCCCAGAACAACTGGCATTTTGCCGAAAATGTTCCATTTTCCTCAAAGATGGATTTTACAACCGGCATCCAGTAATCTCTGCGGAAATATGCCGTCTCCTGACCTTCCAAAACACCATCGATATGATAGCGCGTCAGAGAATCGGCAACTTCTCTCTGCAATTCTTTCGGTAATGTTGCATGAAGCAGTTCTTCCCCATGATAAAATATATTCGTACCACAGCCGCCTACCACACCATCAAAACCAATTTCCAAAATATCCTTTGGCCAGATGGACTTACAGCGTCCGGTACAAAGAAACAGTAAATGTCCGTTTTTCTTTGCCTGATGCAGGGCACGCACCGTACTCTCCGGCACGATTCCCTCTTTTTCATCTAACAAAGTTCCATCAATATCGAAAAATAACATGTATTGTTCCATCGTTTATTCTCTCTCGTCTATTTCACGGAAATCCACATGACTTCCTACGTATTTGTACGCCGGTCGAATAATTTTACCCTTGTTTACCAGCTCTTCCAGACGATGTGCACTCCATCCGGAAATACGGGCAATCGCAAAAATCGGAGTAAATAATTCTCTCGGAATACCAAGCATAGTATATACAAAACCACTGTAAAAATCAACATTTGCACAAACCGGTTTATAACGCAAATGTGCTTTCATAATCAAATCTTTGGACACTTCTTCCACTGTTTCATACAGATGAAATTCATCCATTTTACCTTTTGCCTCCGCCAGTTTTTTTGCATAGCGTTTCAAAATCACGGCACGAGGGTCAGACAATGTATAAACCGCATGTCCCATTCCATAAATCAGACCGGATTCATCAAAGGCCTCTCGATTCAGAATTTTATTCAAATATTCTTTAATCTGCTCTTCATTATTCCAATCCTTGCAGTGTTCTTTAATATCATCAAACATCTGCAACACTTTTAAGTTGGCGCCACCATGACGCGGTCCCTTCAGCGAAGCAATGGATGCTGAAATCGCAGAATATGTATCTGTGCCGGAAGACGTTACCACATGATTGGTAAACGTCGAGTTATTACCGCCGCCATGTTCTGCATGAATGACAAGTGCAATATCTAAAACTTTCGCCTCTAACTCCGTAAATTTACCGTCCTGTCTTACCATCTGCAAAATATTTTCTGCAATTGACAAATCTTTATCCGGCGTACGGATGTATAAATTATCATCAAATCCAAAATGACGGTATGACAAATACGCATACACCGCAATCAACGGAATTTTGCCGATTAACTGCAAAGACTGGCGCAGTACATTTGCCACGGAAATGTCGTCCGGATTCTCATCATACGAATACAGTGTCAGCACACTTTTCTGCAGTGCATTCATAATGTTTGCACTTGGCGCTTTCATAATCACATCACGAACAAACTGACCGGAAAGCTCCTGAAGACTGGTTAATACCTCTTCAAAATCCTTTAACTGAGTATGTGTCGGCAGTTCGCCAAACATCAGCAAATAGGTTGTCTCCTCGAAAGCGAATCGGCGGTTTTCAAAACTTTTTACAAGGTCCATTACATTATATCCCTGATAATAAAGTTCTCCGTCGCAAGGAATCTTTTTGCCGTTTTTCAAGCGGTATCCACAGACATCTGAAATCTCTGTCAATCCGGTAAGTACTCCTTTACCATTCGAATCGCGAAGTCCCCTCTTCACATCATATTCGTTATACAAATCCTGGTTAATGGCACCGGACACCATACAGTAATTCACCAGATTTTCAAATTTGCCATTTAACTTTTCTCCCAGTTCCATCATTGAGTGATTATCCAAACCAAATCCTCCTTCTTTTGGACTCTTGTCATAGTCGAAAAAAGAGGATAGGACACTTCATTTTCGGACCTATCCTCTTTGACTATGACATTATACTACATGTTAATCAAAAATGCAAATCATGTTAATGATTTTTCATCACCCGCATTGAGTTCAAAATTGCCAAAACAGATACACCGACATCGGCAAATACAGCTTCCCACATATTCGCCACACCAATTGCACCAAGCAAAAGTACAACTGCTTTTACGGCAAGGGCAAATACAATGTTCTGCTTTACAATGCGAAGTGTTTTTCTGGAAATCAGTACGGTTGACGCAATCTTTCGAATATCATCATCCATCAAAACGACGTCTGCCGCCTCAATTGCTGCATCGGAACCAAGACTTCCCATCGCAATACCAATATCTGCACGAGTCAAAACCGGTGCGTCATTGATGCCGTCACCGACAAAGGCAAGACGCTCTCCATCTTTTTGCGCAGAAAGAAGTTTTTCCACCTCATCCACTTTATCACCGGGGAGAAGTTCAGCATGCACTTCATCCAGTTTCAACTCATCTGCCACATGTTTCGCAGTTTTTTCTCTATCACCGGTCAGCATAACACATTTCTTCACGCCAACATTTTTCATCTTATGAATTGCCTCTGCTGCACCCTGTTTCACGGTGTCGGAAATCACAAGTGCCCCTAAAAAGGTCTGCTCCTGACCCACATAGACAACCGTTCCGGCGCTTTCACACGGCTCATAAGCAATCGACTGTTTTTTCATCAGCTTTTCATTGCCGACATAAGTCATCACACCATCTACGAGAATCTGAACTCCGTGGCCGGCAATTTCAACCGCATCTGACACACGGCTTCTCTCAATTTCTTTTCCATATGCCTCGATAATCGAACCGGCAATCGGATGGTTTGAATAGCTCTCGCCAAGTGCGGCTACTTCCAATAATTTATCTTCTGAAACACCACCGGCAGGTTTCATTTCGGTTACTTTAAATTCGCCTTTTGTCAGTGTTCCGGTCTTGTCAAATACAATGGTAGTCATTTCTGCAACCGCCTCTAAGAAGTTACTGCCTTTTACCAAAACACCAATCTTAGATGCAGCACCGATACCGCCAAAGAATCCAAGCGGCACCGAAATCACCAGTGCACACGGACAGGAAATAACAAGGAAAATACATGCTCTCTGAATCCACTCAGCGAATCCTCCGCCTAAAATAAGCGGTGGAATCACAGCAAGCAAAACTGCTCCAATCGTAACGACCGGCGTATAGTATTTGGCAAATCGGGTGATGAAATTCTCCACCTTTGCCTTTTTACTGCTTGCATTCTCTACCAGTTCCAAAATTTTGGCAACCGTCGAATCATCAAATTCCTTTGTGGTACGGATTTTCAGCGTTCCGCTGCCATTGACGCAGCCACTGATAATCTCATCGCCCTCTGACGCTCTTCTCGGTACCGACTCGCCCGTAAGTGCCGCCGTATCAATTAACGATTCGCCCTCTATAACAACACCATCGAGAGGAATTCTCTCTCCCGGCTTTACAACAATAATCGTACCGACTTCTACATCATCCGGGTCTACTGTCACTAATTTCCCATCTTCTTCCACATTTGCATATTCCGGACAGATGTCCATCATTTCCGTAATGGATTGTCTGGATTTTCCAACCGCATAACCCTGGAACAATTCACCGACCTGGTAAAACAGCATTACAGCAACAGCCTCTAAATACTCACCAACGCCAAATGCACCAAAGGTGGCAATCATCATCAGAAAGTTTTCATCAAAAATCTGTCCATGGGAAATATTTCTCGCAGCCTTAAAAATAATGTCATATCCGACAATCAGGTACGGAACGGCAAATATCAAAAGCTGTGCCCACCACGGCAGTGGCTCTAATACTCCCATATGCTCACAAACAAACAGGATAACAAATAGGACAAGGGAAATGATAATCCGAAGTCTCATTTTTTTCTGTTTTTTTGTCATACACTCATCTCCTACAAAAGAATCTGGCAATCCGGCTCAACTTTTGCACAAACACGGACAACCTCATCCATAATTTCATCAAAACGCTCATCATCGGCATCTACTGTCATCTTCTGTGTCATAAAGCTGACTACTGCATCGTTTACACCATCAATTTTCTTAATTGATTCTTCCATTTTTGCTGCACAGTTTGCACAATCCAAGTCCTGTAATTTAAACTTCTTTTTCATGATTCATTTCCTCCAATTCAATTATGTTATTCCGCAATATGGTCGATTCCCTGCTCGATAATCGTTCGCACATGGTCATCGGCCAGTGAATAAAACACCGATTTGCCCTCGCGGCGGCCTTTTACTAACTTATTCTGTTTTAGAATCTTTAGCTGATGCGAAATTGCTGACTGCGTCATATTCAAGGTTTCCGCTAAATCACAAACACAGACATCCTTCTCAAACAAAACAAACAAAATCCGGATTCTGGTCGAATCGCCAAACACCTTAAACAATTCCGCCAAGTCATACAATTCATCTTCACTTGGCATTTTATCACTCTCCGTTTCTGTAAATTTACATATGAACAATTATTCATATGTTCATTATATGCAGGATAACATAAAAAGTCAACCCCTATTATCATTTAATTTTTATTTTTATATTCGCTATCTTTTTACTGCCGTCACCCGCTGCTGCCTTTACATAAACCGTCTTTTTCTTTCCGGCCTTCTTTGCCTTAAAGACACCTTTTTTTGACAGGGTAGCATATTTTTTATATTTACTCTTTGTAAATTTATAGGTAATCTTTGCATCTCCTGCGCGGTTTTTCGTCACTTTCAGCCACTTACTTAACTTTACTTTTTTACCGGCTTTCACCTTTTTCGACGAATATTTAAACTTTAGTTTTTTCACAATCACTGTCCGGGCACTGCTATTATCAGGTGTTATAGGATTATCCGTAACTACCGGGGTTGTCGGATTATTGGCTGCCGGTGTTGATTGTGCCTTTTGCGTCGGCGTAGTCACAGGCGCAGCCGTTGGTGTTGCCGTTGGTGCTGTCGTTGGTGTTGCCGTTGGTGCTGCCGTTGGTGTTGCCGTTGGTGTTGCCGTCATCGTCGGCGTCGGTGTTGCTTTCGTAGAATCCCAAGTATCAGAAAACATCTTAATGCAAAGATTTGCATTATTTTTTTCTTTGCTAGACCACTCGAGTTCGGAAAAATCTTCCCACTCACCATCCGAATACTGAACATAACTTTCGCCCTTATTTGCGCTAACTGCTTCTGTAAGTGCAGAATCGTTATGAGTACATTCATAAGTCTGATAAGAAGTATCTCCACTCTCTTCCAATTTTACAACAACTGCATAACACTTTCCTTTTGTCATAAATACTTCATCTTTATCTTCTTTAACAAAATCAATGGTATGATATCCTCGCTCTGCAATCGTACCGGACAATGAATACACTAATTTACCGGACATCGGATTATCCGAATCCGGACTCTCATAAATTGATACTTCATAATTTACATTTGCTTCCTGTGTATAGAAAGAAACTGCCTGCATTTTCTCATCGGCTTTTGCCTCAAATACATTGGCACCACGCAGAAAGCTTTTCGAATAAGCAAATGGAATTCCACCATCATATTGATAGTTATTGTCGTAATTATCCGCTTTTTCTACATCAAAAAATGCCACTTCTGCTTCTTCATTCTTCTCTGCCTGCAGCATGGCATCCTCATAAGAAATCCAAAAATATCCGCCCATACTGTTGCAATCACCCCAGCTGTTGCGAATTAACCATGCGCCATCTGAAGAAGGACGGCATTTGGAATTAAAATTACTTGTCGAATAATTATCATCCCATCCTACAATCAATACACTGTGATTGGTCGTCTTGCTTGTATCATCACAATAATATGCCGTAAAATTGCTTTTCCCGGTATTTCCATACATCTGATTGTCACTCGATGTTTCCGGCGCATACATAGAGCACTCAGCAGCCCCATACTCCATCAATTTCTGTTTGATTTGGTTGCGGTTCGCTTTCGTCATATAAATGTATTCTACGTTCTGCAAATGATAGGAATCCCTATCATACATCACATCATCCGACAAGTCAGCCGTTTCGTTACGATTAATTTTGTTCTGTAAATCTTCAAAAGAAGCAACTGATTCATCTACAACTCCCTGCCATCTGGCTAATGTAGCAGTTGCCAAAACGGAATTTCCGCCCCAGCCATACAAATCATTATTCTTCTCTCTTGGCCTGCAAATATCCCCTACCGTCAAACCAAGTGGATCGTCGGCTTTGTTGTATGTCGAGTATGCCAAATGATATTCTGACAAATCCGGAGATTCTTCAGAGCCATCTTGTATAATATCTGCCTCAGACGCTCCCATCACAGACATGGTCCAGCACATACCCGTTTCTCCCTGATCTTTGATATTCGTCAATAACCCTTCCTCTCTGGCATCAAACGATGACGGAATCGTTGTCTTTGCTGCCTTTTTCTTTCTGCCGGATGACAAATCATCCGAATTTAATAGTTTCCGATGAATTGGAAGATAGCCATACTTCGACGTCTCGCCGACCGAATCCTCAATGGATACTGCTGTCTGTGTTTTCTTACTCTCCTGCGCCAAATCCACCGGTGCACTCATCCCTATTACCAGCGAAAAGCTAAGCACTGCTGCCAATAAATTTCTTCTTTTCATGATATCCCTCCATTTGTAAATGATTCATTCATAAATTTTCTTATGTAGTAATCTTACCATATTCATACACACTTGCAAAGAAAAAAGATTTCCTGTCATAATAAGCATTTTCTCTCCATAAACTATAGCAAAACCATAGCGGGGTAATCTATGAACATCGAACAAGAACGGGAAAAACTGATTCTTTTTACAAAAATCGGTGCCATCGTCCTGACATCCTTTGCTTTGCTCGCAACAAGTTTTTTTGTTTATCCGGAAAACCGTGCCGTTTTCAATGAATCTCTGCTTCATGAAAAAGAACTTCCCATCTACTGTGTAGAAAAAGAAAAACCGCAGATTTCAATCAGCTTTGATGCGGCTTGGGGAAACGACGACACTGCATCACTTCTTGCCACGCTGAAAAAACACAAAGTGAAGGCAACCTTTTTTATGACTGGCGGATGGATTGAAAAATATCCGGACGATGTAAAAGCCATTGCGGCAGGTGGGCATGATCTCGGCAATCACAGTGAAAACCACAAACAGATGTCACAGTTATCGGCCTCACAATGCAAGGAAGAAATTATGAAACCTCATGAAAAAGTAAAAAAACTAACCGGTAAAGATATGATTTTGTTCCGCCCTCCTTACGGGGACTATAACGACACTCTTATCCGTGTGTGCCGGGAAAATAAATATTATCCGATTCAGTGGGATGTGGATTCCCTCGACTGGAAAGATTATGATGCCGCCACCATCATACGCCGCGTTACAGAGCACAAACATCTTGGCAACGGTTCGATTATCCTCTGTCACAATGGCGGAAAACACACCGCCGAAGCGCTAGATGAACTTTTAACAACCTTGAAGAAAAAAGGATTTCAACTCGTACCAATTTCTGCTTTGATTATGAAAGAAAATTACACGATAAATACAGAAGGACGGCAGGTTAAAAACTAACCCTGCCGTCTCTTTAAATTTCTTTCTATATTTGTCTATCTGGAGCCACCCGGACCTCCCTGTCCGCCGGGGCCGCCCTGCCCGCCGGGACCTCCCCAGCCGCCGGAGGAAGAACTTCCGGTTGACATGCTCACACTCGTAAAGGTTACGGAATCTCCCTTTGTCAAAGAATTTAAATCACTTCCGTAATATACGGTATACGTTTTTCCTAGCTGAATCTTCGGCGATGACATAACCACCGACTGGAACTTTTTAGCCGGCTGTGCTGTAAGAACAGTATTTCCATCACTATCTTTTAGCACAACATAAGTTCCTGCGGATGCCTGCGAAGAAAGTCTTACATTCACGGCAGGCTGGGAAGAACCACTCGTCGGTGCCGCATCCATGCCAACTGCTCCTGCGGCAATTAATGTTCCACCGGAAATTTCACAGACGCAGTCTGAACTGTCACCATAGTCCAGGGCACCATTTCCACCGTTTGTCGAACCATTTACTATAACCGTTCCTCCTTTGAAGAAAATGTTGCCATTGGAATCAATGCCGTCTCCGTCTGCATCTACCGTAATATCACCATTATTTATAATAATCTGGTATTTCGTAGATGAGGCAGAGTCCCCTTTGTGAAACCAGTCACCCGGCATTCCGGGTCCTGTACTGGTTGTTCCATCCTGCCCACCGGCGGCATTCATTCCATCGTCTCTTGATTTAATTGTAATCTTACCACCATTAATTGTGATGTCGCCGCTTTCTAATCCTTCATACGATGCTGTAACATCAATCGTTCCGGCATTGATTACCAGACCACTGTCCGAATGAATGGCGTCGTCTCCGGCTGCCAGATTAAAAGTTCCGCCATCAATTTTTATATATCCATTACAATGAATGGTATCATCGGCATAAGAATCGTTACTATCTCCGGATGCCCGGCTTGCCTGATAGGTAGCCGTTGTATCCGCCGTAATCGTACCTGCTGTTTTCGGCACATAAATAGTAAGCCCTGCCTTGATTCCTTTGTAACCGCTGTCGGTTGTTGCCTGTGCCGCATTTTTCGTCGTGACAGAAAGATTTTTTGGATTCAGATACAGAGTACGGTAAACGGAAATACCATCTCCATTTTCTGAAACAAGTGTATATTCACCGCCATCTAAATCCATATTGCCAAGTTCGGCAAGTGTCGAATCACCTGCTACATCGGTATCATCCAATGTTGTCTTTAATGCATCGCCATCCGAATGAATGGATATTTTCGCATCTTTTACGCCAAGGCCTAATTTGGCTGTCACACCATTGTGACCGGTTGTTGCCTCCTCTTTTCCGCTTACATTCAGCGTTACGTCTTTCATCTTCATTACATTCGTACACTTAATACCATTGCCGTTCTCTGATGTAATGTTCAAAGTTCCGGCTCCGTTGATGGTAAGCGGTGTCTTTTTACAGACAATACCTGCCGTATATGTTGTAGATGTATTATCATCTTTGTCAATCCCTGTCTCGCCGGTGTCTGTCAATGTATTAACCGTTCCCTCTGCCATCGTAAAAATCACTTTCGCATGGGAAACACTTTTTTTCACCGTTATTAATCCGGTATCAGAGGTCGGTGCTGTATTGTTAGACGAAGTCAGGGAAACTCCTTTTAAAATCAGATGCGTAGCTTCTGTAGCGGTATCATCCGCATAATCGACCTCAATTAAACCATCTACCGTCTGTCCTTCTTCTGTACTTACCACATAAGTACCTGGTTTGGTAATGGTAAGTTTATTCTTTTTACTGATTTCGTAATTATCCATAGAAATCTTTTTGCTTGGAGCTGTCGTCGTCAATTCAATCTGCGTAGCATCCGTTTCCGATACATCCGAATCCGTCTCATCGTACTCCATCCGTACCGGTTCTGTGAAATCGGACGCCGAATCATCCCCCGTATATTGACTGTCTCCCGGTGTTGCTACCGGATTTGCTGTTGCCATCGCTGTCGACGTTTCCGCCGGTGTCTGTGTAGCAGTTTTTGGAGTTTGTGTCACAGTCGTCTGTTTTTTCACAATTATGTACTTGTAAGATTTCATTTTTTTCGTCGAAATCTTGTTCAGCTTCTTCGCAGATAATTTCTTTTTCACTGCATAAATACGAAGTGTTTTTGTTTTCTTAAACGTAAATGTTTTCGTCTTTTGGGATTTGATTTTTTTACCGGTTGATAACTTTTTCCCCGTAGTGTAATAAACCGTGTAACCCTTTTTGGCTTTGACCTTCACCGTAACTTTTCCGGTATAAGTTCCTGCCACCTTCGAAATTGTAAACCCTTTTGTCTTCTTTTTCGCCTGCATCTCCGGTGCTGTCACAAGCGAACTTCCCACCATCGCAAGTGTCAAAACACCCGCAATCCATTTCTTTGCTTTTTGCATACGCATACCTCCATTTTTTTCATAATGTTTCCCACGTTTTCTATTATTTTACTTGTACTATGTGTCCTGCCTGTGAAAATAATATTATAAAAAAATGACCACTGCAATATCTGCACTTTCACAGTATCACAGTGGTCTGTTTTTAAATATGTTACATCAAAGAATCCAGTGTCTCACGAATTGCCTGAATAAATTCAAGGCTGTTCAAAATTACCGGATTTTCACATGTGGAAATAAGAGAAAGACTCTTTGTCATTTTTCCATCCTCCACAGTCTTAATGCAGGCTCTCTCCAGTTTGTCTGCAAAATCCATCAATTCCGGAATCTCATCCAACTCTCCACGCTTTCTGAGTGCGCCTGTCCATGCAAAAATAGTTGCAATGGAATTAGTCGAAGTCTCTTCGCCTTTCAAATGTTTATAATAGTGGCGCTGTACCGTTCCGTGTGCAGCCTCATATTCATAAACACCGCTTGGTGATACCAAAACGGATGTCATCATGGACAAATCGCCATATGCCGTAGCTACCATATCAGACATTACATCTCCGTCGTAGTTTTTACAAGCCCAGATAAAGCCGCCTTCTGAACGGATTACACGGGCAACCGCATCATCAATAAGCGTGTAGAAATACTCAATGCCAAGTTTCTCAAATTTTTCTTTATACTCCGTATCATAAATTTCCTGGAAAATGTCCTTAAATGTATGGTCGTATTTTTTGGAAATGGTATCTTTGGTAGAGAACCACAAGTCCTGTTTGGTGTCCACTGCATAACTAAAGCATGCGCGTGCAAAACTGGAAATGGATTTTTCTGTATTGTGAATTCCCTGAATGATTCCCGGACCATCAAAGTTATGAATTACTTCTTTAGTCTGTGTTCCATCCTCAGCTGTAAATACAAGCTCTGCTGTTCCTTTACCCGGAACCTTGATTTCTGTATTTTTATAAACATCACCATACGCATGACGAGCAATTGTAATCGGTTTCGTCCAGTTTTTTACATAAGGAACGATTCCCTTAACAAGGATTGGTGCACGAAATACGGTACCGTCTAAAATTGCACGAATTGTGCCGTTTGGCGATTTCCACATTTCTTTCAAATCATATTCATCCATACGGGCAGCATTCGGTGTAATCGTAGCACATTTTACCGCCACACCATATTTCTTTGTTGCCTCTGCGGAATCCACTGTCACCTGATCATTGGTTTTATTCCGGTACTCCAGACCAAGGTCATAATACTCTGTCTTTAAATCAACGTATGGCAGCAACAACTCATCTTTAATCATCTGCCAAAGGATTCTGGTCATTTCATCCCCGTCCATCTCTACAAGTGGGGTTTTCATCTGAATCTTACTCATTTTTCCTCCTAACCAAAACGTTCACATGGACGCTTTCCATAAATTATTGTCGCCTTTTACTATAGCATAGTGGCTACAGATTGTCAAAGAATGGCCCCTCGATTTCTGTCCTGCCATCCTCTACAAGATACGGCATTTCTTCATGCACTTCTACGCCCTCTTGAATCTTCTGTGTGTCCATTTTTATGTATTTAATTCTTCCATTTGCAAGAATTTCCCCGTCTTTATCCATAATATAAGAATCTGTAATAATAAAATGGCTCGTGTTTTTTACAACTACACCCCGCCCAATCAATTCTGTCTCATAGGGAACCGGTTTGCGGTATTTGGTATCCAACGATATCGTCACACCAAAAGTCTCCTCCGACAATTCCTTCGCCCACAAAGAACGAAGCCCCATCTCATCAAGCATCGCCGTAATCATACCGCCATGCACACGTCCCGGATAGCTCTGGTGCTGTTCTTTGTAGCGAAACACCGTCATCACACTGCCATCTTCCATGTTGTAAAATGGTGCATTCACGCCGTATTCATTATCCAGCCCGCAAATCATGCACATTCTGCTGTTTTTTTGTTTGCTAAGTATCTTCATGTTGTGCTCCTTGTACTTTCTACTTTCAATATTGATTAAATTTCTTCTTGCCTTCTGTCTATTAATAGTATAGCACAACGTTTGTAAAACATCTATAAAATTTGTGATGGCTTGCCTTATGCAACGCTATTCGCTCCGCCGAATATCCCACGCTATTCGCTCCGCCTCCGGCTCCGCTCATAGAGGCTGTCGCCTCATACCAAAAGAGATGCGCCATGGCATTTGCAAGCGAGCTTGCATGCCATGGCGCATCTCTTTTGGTGCGTGGCTTGTAGCTAACTAAAGTATACAACTTCCTCTTGTGGGGGAGTGGTTTTTTCGACTTTGTCAGCCCAAAGCATTGGCACTAATGCTTGTTGTTTACGGCTAAATTCCGGTTTTACTTTTACTGTTACCATAACCCAGTCGTTGGTTGCAAATTTATCAGCCTGTGGGTAATGGCAGATGAATCCGATTTTTGCGATGTCATCCGCACAGCAAGTCATGGCCGCACGAGATGGTACAAAGGCATCTTTCGGGAAGGTTCTATTTCGGTATACCTGTCCTTTAAATACAATCGTTTTTCCCTCGTATTTTTCCGGATGCTCACTGACATCCAGATACCACAATCCAAAATCGTCATCTTCTAATACAATTTCTTTTGCAGTGACATCAAACGGTAATTCTTCTTCAATATTACTCTCAACCGAGCCATCCTCTGATTCAAATAAAACCTGGGCACGGCGGTTGATTGCTTTGACATTTCGACGCATGGATGCCTTGTCCATATCGGATGAACAACGGTTAAAAATAACTAAATCCGACTGCTGAAAATGCGACATAATCAATGATTTCATATTATTGATATAAACAGAAAATGTTTCCGCATTGACCGTCGTAAAAGTCTGCACAACAATCCAATTTTCCGGAATGGTTTCATTGATTAACTTAACCAAATCCCACATTCCGTTTACTTCAATAACAATTCGTGCCGGCTTATACTGTTTCACAAGTTCTTTACACTTATCTTCTGTCAAATCTTCCTCGTCTTCAATCAAAACCGTGTCCACTTTATTATGGCGAAGCAACATTTCATCGACTTCTTTTTCTCCCTCTTCCGTCATCAGATACAAGGTCCGCAAGCCGTCTTCAAAATTTCCTTCCTCCAGTATTTCCTGAAAACATGTTGATTTACCGCTTTCCAAAAAACCGGTAAACAAATAGACCGGAATATCCCGATTTCCAAACATAGTTTCCTCCATTCCTTATCCTAAAAACAATTGCTTAATTTCACTTTCTTTCAACTCTGCTCCAATAACACAGATTCTTCCGGTATAGTCTGCACTGCCCCGGCGTACTTCGTACTCACCAGGTACCAAATCAAAGTGGAACCATTCACCTTCCGTCGCCGGTACAATTCCCTTCGCGCGAAGAATGTTTCCATAACCATTATCCTCAGCAGACAATTTTTTCAAAATACCAGTCAATTCTTCCTCACTGTATTTGTGCGCACTCTCGATACCCATGCTTGTAAATACATCGTCCGCATGATGGTGATGATGTCCATGCTCGTGGTCATGTCCACAACAGCACTCGCCATCCCCGTGGTGATGATGGTGTTCATGTTCATGGTCGTGATGGTCGCACTCACCGTGCTCATGGTGATGGTGGTGTTCATGGTCGTGATCATGATGATGTCCACACTCCGGACATACATCCTCTTCTTCCATCAATTCTAATTCCAGCGCATTACTCTCCTCAATCGCACCAAGAATCTGTTTTCCATCAATCTCATCCCATGGTGTCGTAATAATTGTTGCCTTATCATTTTTCTCACGAATTAAAGCCAATGCAGCATCCAATTTCTCATCCGTAATTTTACCGGTCCGGCTTAACACAATTGTCTTTGCGCTCTCAACCTGATTATTGTAAAATTCACCAAAGTTTTTCATATACATTTTACATTTTGTTGCGTCTGCCACCGTAACATACCCATTCATCTGCACATCGGCATGGCTTTCCATTACACTGGAGACAGCCTTAATAACATCCGACAATTTACCAACACCGGATGGCTCAATAATAATGCGGTCCGGATGATATTTCTCAAGTACTTCTTCCAATGCGGCACCAAAATCACCAACCAATGAACAGCAAATACATCCTGAATTCATTTCCGTTACATTAATGCCGGCATCTTTCATAAAACCGCCATCAATGCCAATCTCACCAAATTCATTTTCAATCAGGACAAGTTTTTCTCCCTGAAATGCTTCCTTTATCAGTTTTTTTATCAATGTTGTCTTACCGGCACCAAGAAAACCGGAAAAAATATCAATTTTTGTCATGGTAATAATAACCTCCTTATTCTTATGTTTCTCTGCTACTAGTATTATACTCGTTTTTCAAAAAGTTACAAGAGGTCACTCGTTACACTTCTTCTCCCGCTCCCGGACATAACAGTTTCTGCTGTTTCGTCAGCCATTCATCCGCCTCTAAAAGCCCCTCGTCTGAAAAATCAAACGTCATCGTCACCGGCTTCTCCTTTGTCTTTTCCAGTATAAACGGTCCTTTCCACGCAGTCGCAAGAAGTTTCTTTTCCTCCTCATCGCCGTCTTTAGAAATTCTGAAATTCATCCCCCGGTAACTTCCTTTAAAAACACTTTTTTTATAATAATCAATGGAATATAATGTAATTCCTTCCATACAAATCCTCCTCTGTAAAATTTCTTTTTCTTATTATATCACAAAAAACTCTTGAAAAATACCAAAAAACATGGTTTACTATAATCGTGTGTCTGTAAATCTTTGACACAAAAAAATTATATGGAGAGATGTTTCATGAAAAAAGTAGTTAAGTTTGGTGGAAGTTCCCTTGCCAGTGCAGAACAGTTTATGAAAGTTGGCGCTATTATTCGTGCAGACGAATCCCGCCGTTATGTAGTCCCTTCCGCACCGGGAAAACGATTTTCCGATGACACGAAGGTAACGGATATGCTGTATCACTGCTATGAACTGGCAGAACAGAGCAAGGCATTCAACAAACAGTTAAATCAAATCAAAGACCGCTATAACGAAATCATTTATGGTTTGAAACTCGATCTTTCTTTAGATGAAGATTTTGAAATCATTAAAAAACAGTTTGTAGCAAAAGCAGGTTCTATGTACGCTGCTTCCCGTGGCGAGTACTTAAACGGAAAAATTATGGCAAAATACCTCGGCTATGAATTTGTCGATGCTGCCAATGTAATCCGTTTTAACAAAGACGGGTCTTTTGATTCTGAAACCACCAACGAGCTTCTTGCAACTTATTTAGATAAAATTGAACGCGCTGTCATTCCGGGATTTTACGGTGCCATGAAAAATGGTACAGTCGTTACGTTCTCCCGCGGCGGTTCCGATATCACCGGTTCTTTGGTTGCCAAAGCAATCAATGCCAACTTATACGAGAACTGGACAGACGTTTCCGGCTGCTTAGTTACCGATCCACGTATCGTAAAAAATCCGGAAGTCATTCATACCATTACTTATATGGAATTACGAGAGCTCGCTTACATGGGTGCTTCCGTACTCCACGAAGATGCAATCTTCCCGGTACGAAAAGCCGGTATTCCAATTAACATCCGAAACACAAACCGTCCGGAAGACGATGGAACAATGATTGTAGAAAGCACCTGCCGGATTCCTGCTTATACCATCACCGGTATTGCCGGAAAAAAAGGCTTTGTAGCCGTTAATATTGAAAAAGATATGATGAACTCCGAAATCGGTTTTGGTCGCAAAGTCCTCAGCGCTTTTGAAGACAATGGTATCTCTTTTGAGCATATGCCATCCGGTATTGATACCATGACTATTTTTGTTCATCAGGACGAATTTCAGGAAAAAGAGCAGGAAGTTATTGCTGACATCAACCGTTTAGCAAAACCGGATACCATTCATCTGGAATCTGATTTAGCTTTGATTGCTGTTGTAGGACGTGGCATGAAGAGTACACGTGGTACTGCCGGCCGTTTGTTCTCCGCCCTTGCTCACGCACATATCAATGTAAAAATGATTGATCAGGGCTCGAGTGAGTTAAATATTATCATCGGTGTAAATAATGAAGATTTCGAAGATGCAATTCGCGCTATCTATGATATTTTCGTAGTTGCAAGATTATAATTGCAAATTGAAAGAGGCTGCCATTTTGGCAGCCCCAGACTGTAGACAAAGTGGTGCTAGGACTGTTGTCCTAGCACCATTTTTCTCTGT
>OGDY01001105.1_pt1 | contig 32157 bp, 23 predicted proteins | sample 1570341 | NCBI WGS metagenome assembly OGDY01 (sample SAMEA2581972, study PRJEB24529) | metagenome | biome: Human gut stool | place: China | collected 2011 | reverse complement strand
TATTTGATTTTTTTGCGGGGTAAATGCCAATTACGCTTAAGTTGTTGGCATTGATCAGGGAACAGGTTTTTTCAGTCCGACTTCTCGATACGGAACAGCTTATGAACTTATGGAGCTTATTGATAAATGTCACAATAATAATATTTCTGTAATTATGGACTTTGTTCCTGTACATTTTGCAGTTGACAGCTATGCACTGGCGAATTATGACGGAACACATTTATATGAATATCCAAATGATGCAGTTGGTTACAGCGAGTGGGGCAGCTGTAATTTCATGCATTCAAGAGGTGAGGTATGCAGCTTTTTACAGTCTGCCGCTGACTTCTGGATAGAGAAATTTCATTTTGACGGCATAAGAATGGATGCAATCAGCCGCATTATATATTGGCAGGGTGAACCTGCAAGAGGAGTTAATAAAAATGCTGTTGACTTTTTAAGACATATGAATTCAGGTTTGAAGCATAGGCACAGCGGCATTATTCTTTCTGCGGAGGACTCTACAAATTTTGCAGATGTAACAGTACCTGTACAGTATAATGGACTTGGTTTTGATTATAAGTGGGATATGGGGTGGATGAATGATACCTTATCTTATTTTCAGTCGCCGCCTTCTGAAAGACGTGAAAAGTATCATAAGCTTACATTTTCAATGATGTATTACTACAATGAGCATTTCCTTCTTCCTTTGTCACACGATGAGAATGTACATGGCAAAGCTACAATAATGCAGAAAATGTGGGGAGATTATGATGTAAAATTTCCTCAGGCAAGAGCCTTTTATATGTATATGTATGTTCATCCCGGAAAGAAATTGAATTTTATGGGCAATGAGCTTGGACAGCTTAGGGAGTGGAGCGAAAAGCAGCAGCAGGATTGGATGATTCTCAAATATCCTTTGCATGATTCCTTTCACGAATATATAAAAGAGCTGAATCATATATATCTTAATTATCCTGCATTATACAGCGGTGATTATGCTCGTGATTGTTTCAGATGGATAGACTGTCATCAGGAGGATAAGCTGATCTATGCGATTGAGAGAAGCTGTATAGGACAGTCGCTTGCAGCAGTTTTTAATTTTGACGATAAAGAATATAAAAAATATACATTTACCCTTGAGCCGTTTTGTGAACTTGAGCTGATTATTTCATCTGATTGGGAACGCTTTGGCGGAAACAGCAGAGAATCAGAAAATAAAATAATAAAAGCAGATGAAAACGGAAATATCACAGTAAATATTCCTGCCTTTTCAGGACTTCTTTACTTATGCAGAAAAGGTGAAAGACAGTCTAAAGCAGCAAAAATAAAGAAGAAAAATGTAAGAACCTAAATCTGATTATTTTCCCTATGAGAACATTCTCTAATTTTGTAAAAATTTATATTTTTCTCTTGACTTAAATTATTTTGAATATTATAATGTAATAAAGACAAAAATTAAAAAAGAAAGTATATGTTCTAAGGCAGCACAGTACAAAGTCTTTTATTGCATTGCTATAATTGGCTTTGTGCATTGCTGCACTAAGTAAGAATGGAGGGTAAATATGAAAAATATTTTGTTTGCAGCATCTGAATGTGTTCCGTTTGTAAAAACAGGCGGACTTGCAGACGTTGTTGGTGCATTACCACAGTATCTGGACAAGAATGAATTTGACGTAAGGGTAATTCTTCCATATTATACTTGTATTCCTGACAAGTATAGAAAAGAGTTTAAATATGTTCACCATTTTTATATGGATTACGGTATGAGAATTGTAGGCACTCATGTCGGAATTATGGAATATGAGTATCATGGAATAAAATTTTACTTTGTTGATAATGAGTATTATTTTAAGTGCCATACACCTTATTCAAACGACTTGAAATGGGATATTGAACGCTTTACTTTCTTCTGTAAAGCAGTTCTTGCAATTCTTCCGGTTATTAATTTCAAGCCTGATATAATTCATTGCCATGATTGGCAGGCAGGACTTATACCTGTATTCCTTAAATCAACATTTGCATCAAATCCTTTTTACAGCTCAACTAAAAGCATTATGACAATTCATAATCTTAGGTTTCAGGGAATATGGGATATTGATACATTTAAGTTTAATACAGCACTTCCCGATTATATGTTTACTCCTGATAAGCTTGAGTTTCAGCATGCTGCAAGTATGCTGAAGGGCGGACTTGTCTATGCGGATTATATTACAACTGTAAGTGAAACATATGCTGAAGAAATAAAGTATCCGTTTTACGGTGAAAATCTTGACGGACTTCTTCGTGCAAGGACAATGTCATTGCGGGGAATACTTAACGGTATAGACTACAATTTGTTTAATCCTGAAACGGATAAACAAATCTATAGGAAATACAGCGTGAAAAACTTTAAGTCGGGCAAAGCAGAAAATAAGGCGTCACTCCAAAAAGAACTCAGACTTCCTGTTGATAAAAAGAAGTTCATGATCGCAATTATTTCTCGTCTTACAGATCAAAAAGGACTCGACCTTGTAGATTATGCTATAGAAAAAATTGCAGATCCGAATACTCAGCTTGTTGTTATAGGTACCGGCGAAGCAAAGTATGAAAATTTATTCAAACATTATCAATGGAAGTATCCTGAAAGAGTTTCAGCAAACATTCTTTATTCTGACGGACTTGCAAGAAAGCTTTATGCAGCAGCAGACGCTATAATGGTTCCTTCATTGTTTGAACCATGCGGATTGACTCAGCTGATTGGACTCAGATACGGAACAGTACCGATTGTAAGAGAAACAGGTGGACTTAAGGATACCGTTGAACCTTACAATGAATATTCCGGAACAGGAACAGGCTTCTCATTTGCAAATTATAATGCTGATGAAATGCTTGGGATAATAAATTATGCAAAAAATGTATACTTCAATTGCAGAAACGATTGGGATAAGCTTGTTGAACGCGGAATGGAAAAGGACTTCTCATGGAACAGCTCTGCTAAGCAATATGAGGGACTTTATAATTGGATGATAAACTGGTAAAATATTTTTCAGAATTTGTTCTCATAGGATATAATGTTCAGTTTTTGGGTATGTTTTGAAAATGATAATAAGTTCTTAGGCAGCATCATATTGACTGATGCTGCCTTTACTTTTTTGTTTCTTATTTTGTACTCTATTTCAAACTTTCGTCATATATATTTATTATCAGCTGAATTAATGTGTAGAAAAATGAAATTCAGTGTAAGAATCAGTATGTATTGGTTCTTGATACGTTTATCCGAAAGTATTGGAGTGAGAACATGAATAGTCAGCCTAACCAACGAGCTGTTGTGCTTGGTCAGTTTATTTTGGAAAACAAAACTACAGTAAGAGCTGCGGCAAAACAGTTTGGAATTTCCAAAAGCACAGTACATAAGGACGTAACACAGCGATTATCAGAAATCAATCCTGAGCTTTATTTAAAGGTAAAGGAAATTTTAGAAGTAAACAAACAGGAACGTCATATAAGAGGAGGAATGGCAACAAAAATAAAATATCAGGAGCTGGCAAAAAGAAATGTAAAAAGAAAGGAGCTTATGAGATGACATAAGCTCCGGGGGAAATCTATATAAAAGCAGCAGTTTAATATAGAGTTTTAAAGCTATTCATGGGCATAAAGCCACTTTAAAGCGAGATGTATATTACACTGCTGCTAATATTATTTTATGCAAAAATCAGCATTTTGTAACAGGAAAAGTATGTAAAAGTTTTATAAGGCCTTTATAATGTTGTTATCTGCGTTTTGCTGTTATTATAAGCATTGTTTATATTATTAATACAGCACTGTATAACATTTATACGTTGTTTCACTAAATAATTGTCCTAAAGAAAAAGTCTGCACTTCAAACAAAGTGCAGACCCTTATATTAATCATAGTGTTTGGCATATTGATAATTGACTGATTTGGAAAATGCGTCATATAATATATCCTCATTTTCCTTTTTCATCACCAGATAAGTGTTTTTATAGAACACAGGAACAAAACAGCATTCATTAAGTATTTTCTGTTCAATATCTTTAAAGCTTTTAACATAATCAGAAGAGTTGCTGATATGGTCAAGCTGTTTAACAGCATGAATGTTGTCATCAGATATTTTGAAATAAGGATTATCGGAAAATGAATCAAGGAATGAAACACCGCTGTTGTAATTTGCAGTTATAGGATAGAGTGCTATTGAATAATCACCGGTGTTTAATCTGGAATAAAATTCTTCATCGGACACTTCATCTACACCGATGTAGAAGCCGAGTGTTTCCTGCCATTGCTGAGATAATAAATGGATATATTCAGAGTTTATTGTATCTGTTGAAACGAGAATTTTAACAGAATTAAATGACTCCACTTTCAATTGTGACTTCGCCTGTTCAAGACAATCAAGAGCTGTTGATTTATTGTAAATATCCATATCCTTATCGGAACAAAGTTCACGATAACTCCGACCTAAAAGTCTTATACCGTCAGGTATAAGTCCGTAAGCGGCTTTTAAATCATTGTTCAATTCTTTTTCAAGTTCTGCTTTATTAATGCTATATGCAATAGCTTTTTGCAGTGATTTATTTGAAAAGGTTTTATCATCTGGATTAAAAATCAGACCTAAAGTTAGTGAACGTGAAGCTTTATAATAGTATTTATTTTTATTAAAACTGCTGTCAAAATTCATAGAAGTAAAACATTCAGTATCGCCTTTTTTAAATGAAGTTATTATATCAGATTGTTTTTTTTCAATGTCAAAATTAAGGTAAGACGGATATACCTCATCATTTTCACTGTTTACTGCATTCGGCTTCATGTAAAGAATATTATTTTTTCCATAAGGGTCATAGAACCATTGACGCATGAAAAATGAACCATTTGACATAACAGACTTATCATCAAGTCCATATCGTCCTTTTGTACTGTAAAAAAACTCCTCATTGCATGGCATGACGGCTTGTGATGTCATAAGATTCAGGAAATTTGCATTTGCATAGTCGAGATTGATAATCAAAGTATAATCATCTGCTGCAGTTACTCCCGAAACTGAATCTGAGCTGCCGTTCAATCGGTCTGAAGCACCCTCAATACATATAAAACTTTCAGCAAACGGTGATTGTGTTTCAGGGTTTAAAAGACGTTCAAAGGCAAAAACGTAGTCATTTGCCGTAACATTGAAATATTCACCCTCGTCTGCTTTATCATTTTTATTTTTATCTATAAACCAGTAATTATCCTGACGCAGTTTAAAAGTATATGATTTGCCGTCAGGTGAAATGGTATAGCTTTCTGCATTATCGCATAAAATCGCACCGGATTCATCCATTTTCAGCAGACCGCTGTAAAGATTTGCAATGACTGTATTTGAAGATTCGTCATTTGCAAATTGAGGGTCAAGACTTTTAGGATTTCCGAGCAGACAAAGATTAAACATATAGTTTTCTCCGCCTTCTTTTTCATCATTTTTATCACACGAAGCGGTTATACATGAAAAAAGAAAGGCAGATGCAATTAATAAGGCATGTTTTTTCAATATTTTCTCCTTGTATACAGGGTGATAAAATGGGCAGACATTTCAGCATGTCACTGTTTTCAAATTCAGAAAACTATGCTTTTGTCAGCCCATATTAAGAATTTGTTCTAATATATTTTATGAATGAAATTAAAGTTATGTTGGCGAAACTGTAACAATAAATCCGTCTACATTATTGCCTGAAATAGTATAAGTCTTATTTGTCGGTACAGGAACGTCAGTAACATTATTAACATTTGCGGGAACATAATAGATTTCATATTGATCTGTTCCAACTGTAACCTTTAAAGTGTTTGCACCGTAAGTATATGATTTCACATTTTCAATATACTCCTCAAGACAAAGATTGTTTTGCTTGATATATGTTGCATGAGGAGCACCTACATATCTGAATATAGATGTACTTGCCTCATCTCCTGTAATGCTTTCCTTACCCTCGGGATATCTTAATATAAAGCCGTAATTTGCAGCATTATCATTAATCCATGAGTAAATGCCCTCAGGCTTATAGTAATATGAGCCTGAATTATCAGGGAAAATACCAAGGTTAAAGCTTCTGCCGGTATGGTAGTCAGAATAACCTCCCTTGATTTTTGACTGACCGCTTGTATGTTTTACATTCTGGTCTTCAAGCGTTCTGTATGCACTTACAATTCGGAGGTCATCACTTGATGTTGCTGAATGGAAAGCAGCCATCATTGCATTCAGCTGTGTTATTACATTTGAATCAAGCAGTACATTCATGTCAGCAACACTGTAATCGTTTTCATTTCTGTTGCTGTAAATATCCGTAACATTTATGTCACCCTCAGGAAATTTATACTCATACATTGAATTAACGAGAACAAGATCACCCATATTTATTTTTGCATACTCAACTTTGGTTGTAGCATATTCTGTAGATGAAGCATTTGCAGCCGCATTCGGATCAGCAGAAGAATTTGCTGCATCAGATGGGGTCTGTACGGGTGTATCTGCTTGTGATACCGATGATGTATCATCAACTATTGAACTTGAGTTAGTTTTCTTTTTGTCTTTTTTATTTGAACAGCTCTTTGAGCATGAAGCAATCGCAAAAATAAGAATAATAAAAACCAAAGCAACTGCGATTATTCTATCGTAGCGGACTCTGTATCTTTTTCTTCTTCTGTTTCCGTTATTCATAAATTTTTAAATTCCTTTCATTTGTGATTTAATATAGAATGAAGGCAATACTGCTTAGAAATAAGTTTGTAGGAATAGGCAATTAATGCTGTAACACAGCCCTAATATTTTTTTAATTATATCACATTAAATCCAAAATGTAAATAACTTTTTTGTATTTTTTGCAGATATTTTGAAAAAATGTAACTCTAATGCGGTTTATTGTTATTTTTTTATTGACAAATAATATAAAATGTATTATTATTAGTTTATGTAGTTGTTTCATTGATGTGAGGGGTTTAATGAATGTCAATAAAATAAAAGTGAACTTTAAGTACGACCCTATAAAACAGAACGAATTAAGTGGTTCAAACGGTTATCTTGTGATGATATTTAATTCTTCTGTTTCTTTTTTTAACAGGGGAGAAAAAATTGAGTGCGGCGGACGAACTTTTTTTATATGCAGGGGAATGTTTAATCATATTTGTGATAAGCGTTTTTTAAGTTCAATTTTCGGCTTTATCAGATTTGAAATGAATTCAGATGAATTAAATTACCTGAAGCATCTCGGTATTCCAATAAATGAACCAATCAGATTAAGTGATGGATACAGCGTGGTAACTGAACTTTTTCGCTGTATGTTTTGGGAATATGGAAAAAACAGTGCTATGGAAAATGAATTTTCCTCGCAAGCTTTAAAGCTGATTTTTATAAAAGTCAGTGATATAATCAAATCACGAAAAAATGAGGTTCAGCTCCCTGTTCATTTTCATTCGCTGAGCTGTTTGAGAGAACAGGTTCTTAATAATCCTTTGGGGAAATTCAATATTGACGATATCTGCAAAGAAATGTGTATTGGCAGAGTGTATTTCCATAGGATTTATCTTGCTGCATTCGGAACAACATTTATGCAGGATGTAATTAACAGCAGGCTTAATATGGCAAAAAGACTTTTGGTGGAAACGAATAATTCTGTCAGTTTGATTGCAGAAAAATGCGGATATGAAAACGATTCATATTTTATGAGGCAATTCAAAAGTCATATAGGTATTACTCCGTCAGAATACAGGAAAAAGTATTCTGACATGCTGATTAATGAATAAAATACTTTAAGGTAACACCGCACAAAGCTTGTGCGGCATAAACGCAGATATATTTTTCGTCAGATTGCATAGAATTTTTGAAAGCATACTGTCATATGGTAAGAGAATTATGTGTAAGATGACGGAAAATTTGCAAGTTTATGACGTGTAAAGTCCTTTGAAGTACTTTGTGCGGTGTTGCCTTAATAACAATACAACAAGTCGGAACAGTGTCATAATGCCTATGAAAATACTCGTGAAGGCGGTCACGTTCTTATATATGAAAGAAGAGGTTTTTCTAAATGAAATTGGATGTAATTGAAAGTTTGCTGACAAAGTATGAAAGTTCAGCCGTTTGTATTGCTGACGAGCGTACTCAGAAAGTTATGTTTTTTAATCAGCTTGTAAAAGAGCTTTGTCCTGAAGTTGAGAAGGATATGAATATTGATGACTTTTTTGGACGTATATTAAAAAAGTTTGATATAGAAACAAAAAACGAAAATACACTTTTGATTTCTGACAGGACATCATTTATACCGGTAAGATACTTTTTATCAGAAAATAAAATCGCTCTTGACGCAGAAACAGATGTTGTCTGCTTTATATTCCATAGGATCAAAGTTGTTGAGAGCTTTGAGGATATGATCTGCAAGCTGAATTCAAAGCTTTTTTTAAGCGACTGTGATTCTTCGGTAATAATTAACCTTGATGACGGTAATTATTACACTTCCTTTGTCAGAGGAATGGACGGGGAAACCGAGGAAACAAGCGATGATACTCCTCGCAACTGGGAGAGCCAGAAGGAACTTTTTGCAAGCGACTTCGTTTCTGATGAAGTTATGGAAGATTATATGGATAAATTGAGCATAGAAACTTTAAGGGAAAAGCACAGAAGCGGAGTTGAAGTTGAACGTCATTCCTTTGAATTTTATCTGGATGGTGAAAGAGCAGTCAGAAATGCTAAAGTTTACTATTCTGAAATCAATTCAACTCCTGTAGCATGTATTAAGATTTTTGACCTTTTTGAAGATTAATTTTGTAGAAAATACCGCTTTTTGCGGTATTTTTTTATTTTTATCTGTGTGCGGCTTGCATTTATAATCAGATTTTGCTATAATATAATTTGATATATTATATGCCGCTTTTCCCTAGTCAACACCAAATAAAGATTGTGCGGTGCGATAGAGTTATAGTTTGCGGCAGAATGGAGTTCTTTATGACTAAAGCAGAAATATTCTTTAATGAAATTAAAAATAAAAAGATTGCATTCATAGGTACAGGAGTAACCAATACAAATATAATTCGTCTTTTCCTGTCAAAAGGGATTGACGTTACAATATGTGACCGAAAAACTGCTAAACAAATGGGAATTTTGTATGAGGAACTCAAATCTCTTGGTGCAAAATATATTCTTGGAGATAATTATCTTGACAGCTTAACAAGTTTTGATATAGTTTTCCGTTCACCAGGAATGTATTTTAACAATCCTGCTTTAAAGGCGGCCCGTGAAAAGGGAGTTGTAATAACGTCTGAAATGGAAGTGTTCTTTGACCTTTGTCCATGCAAAATTTATGCAGTTACAGGTTCAGACGGTAAAACAACAACAACAACGCTTATTTCTGAGTTCCTTTCAAAAGAGGGAAGAAATGTTCATAAAGGAGGCAATATCGGAAGGGCATTACTGCCGATAATTGAGGATATTCACGAAAATGATATTGCTGTAATTGAACTCTCAAGCTTTCAGCTTATTTCAATGAGAACATCTCCCGATGTTGCAGTAATAACGAATATTGCTCCTAATCATCTTGATGTTCACGGAACAATGGAAGAATATATTGACGCTAAGAAAAATATTATTGCTCATCAGAATGCATTTTCAAAAACTGTTTTAAATCTTGATAATGAGCTTACAAATGAACTTTCTGATATGGTTAGAGGCAGGCTTGTTAAATTCTCAAGACATTCCATACCTGAATGCGGTTCATTCCTTAATGAAAATAATGTTCTTTGCTATAATAATTACGGAGAGATTACAGAGGTTGTAAAGGCTGATGACATAAAAATTCCCGGTATTCACAATGTGGAAAATTATCTTACAGCAATTGCAGCAGTCTGGGGTGAAGTAAGTGTAGAAACCATACAGACAGTTGCCAGGGAATTTGGCGGTGTTGAGCACAGAATAGAGTTCGTTCGTGAAGTTAATGGGGTAAAATATTATAATGACAGTATTGCTACAAGTCCGACCAGAGTTCTTGCAGGATTAAATTCATTTAATCAGAAGCTGATCGTAATTGCAGGCGGATATGATAAAAAAATACCGTTTGAGCCAATGGCTGAAACAGTATGTCAAAAGGTAAAGCACCTTATTTTAATGGGTGTAACTGCAGATAAAATTGAAAAAGCAATAACCGAGTGTCCTGCATATGACGGAAATAATATTAAGATTCACAGAGTTTTTTCAATGGAGGAGGCTGTAAAAAAGGCATCTGATATTGCGGTTGAAGGCGATGTGGTTACACTTTCTCCTGCTTGTGCAAGTTTTGATTTATATCCGAATTTTGAAGCAAGAGGAATTCATTATAAAAATATTGTAAAGGGTTTATAATATGAATATAAGAGAAACAATAAAAAAGTTGGCAGATGTAAGAGGAATTTCAGGTAGTGAGAATGCTGCCTGCCTTACTGCACTCAGCATATTAAAGCAGTATTGTCCCGATGCAGAAATAAGAAACGGAAATGTTATCGGACGTTTTGGTGACTTTGAGGAAAAACGTCCGCATATTCTGCTTGATGCACATATCGACCAGATAGGTATGATTGTAACATATATTACAGATGACGGATTCATTAAAGCAGGCAATGTAGGCGGACTCGACCGCCGTTTACTTCCTGCACAGCAGGTTACTGTCCATGGTACCGAGAAAATTAAAGGAGTTATTTGTTCAGTGCCTCCGCATTTGAGCAAGGGAGAAAGCTCTGTTCTGAAAATGGAGGATGTATTTGTAGATACAGGGTATTCCAAGGCTGAACTTGAAAAAATTGTAATGCAGGGGGATATGATAACATTTGATACCTATTATACCGAATTGCTTGAAAACAGGATAACTGCGTCAGCACTTGATGACCGCTGCGGAATAGCGGCTGTTTTGTATGCACTTGACTGTCTGAAAGCTGAAAAGCTTGACTGTAATGTTACGGTATTGTTTTCATCACAGGAGGAGCTTGGAGAGCGTGGTGCCAAGATTGCCGCCTATGAAATAAATCCTGATATTGCACTTGCAGTTGACGTCAGCTTTGGATATACGGCAGGGGATAACGCAGCTGAATGCGGAAAGCTTGGAGCGGGTGCAATGATCGGTATTTCTCCGTCACTTTCAAGAGAAATTTCAAATAAGCTTATTGAAACTGCAAAAAAGAAGAATATACCATATCAGATTGAAGTTATGAGTGGACTTACTTCAACAAATGCTGACAGATTTTCCGTAAGCCGAAATGGTGTGAAAGCCTGCACAGTGTCAATTCCTTTAAGATATATGCATACGCCGGTTGAGGTTATTGACCTGAAAGATGTTGAATTAACAGGCAGACTGATTGCAGAGTATTTAAAGGAGGTGCAGTAATGATAAAAACTCTTAAAGAACTTTGCCTTTTGAACGGAATATCAGGCGATGAATCATGTGTAAGAGAATATATAATTGAAAAGATAAGAGATAAATGTGATTATTTGGTGGATAATCTCGGAAACATTACAGCATTCAGAAAAGGGAAGAAAACTCCCGAAAAAAAACTTATGATTGCTGCACATATGGACGAAGTAGGACTGATAGTAACGTCTGTCAGAAGTGACGGTACTTTAACATTTGAAACAGTCGGCGGAATTGATTCAGCAGTCATTATAGGAAAAAGAGTTAAAATCGGAAAAAACGGACTCAGCGGTGTTGTCGGCTCAAAGGCAATTCACAAGCTGTCTGCGGAAGAACGTGAAAAAGCACCAAAAATATCTGATTTATATATTGATTTTGGTGCAGCGGATAAAGCGGAAGCAGAAAAATATGTAAGTGCAGGTGAATGTGTTTATTTTGATTCAGAATTTATGGAATTCGGCAATAACAGAATAAAATCAAAAGCAATTGACGACAGAGCAGGCTGTGCACTTATGCTCAGGCTTATTGAAGAAGAACCTGAATATGACACATTTTTTGTATTCAATGTTCAGGAGGAAATTGGACTGCGAGGCTCAACCGTTTCTGCTTTCAGCCTGCAGCCTGATATTGCAATTGTGCTTGAAGCAACAACGGCTGCTGATATTGACGGTGCTGATGGTGCGGCAAAGGTTTGCACAATAAACGGCGGACCTGTTGTTTCGTTCATGGATAGGTCAACAATGTATGACAAAGAACTTTATAAAACAGCTTTTGAAACAGCAAAGGAAAACGGAATAAAATGTCAGACAAAGTCAATGATAGCAGGAGGAAATGACAGCGGTGCAATTCATATAAGCGGAAAGGGAGTAAGAACGATTGCCGTTTCACTTCCATGCCGTTATCTCCATTCGCCGTCATGCGTAATCAGCAAACAGGACTTTGACGATGCATACAGACTGGTCAAATTAATGATGAAAAGAGTATTGGATTAATGATAAAAATAATAGATGACGAAAATGACTTAGACCGAAAAATGCTGCTGAAAACACTCAGCGGAAAAAAGCTTCTTGCATATTACAAGGCATACGGTTTAAATTATGATTTTTGCCGTTTTTATAAGCTTGAATATGACTGCGGAACAGGCTTTATGTTTATGATTAATTCAACTCTTATAATTTGCAGTGACTATGAGCTTCCGATTGATGAAATTGAGTCATTTATTCAAATGAATATGCCGTTCAGAGTTGAGGGAGTTCAGCAGATTATTTCCCGTCTTAAATGTATAGAGCATTATCAGGCACTTAACCGAACGATTTTTGAGATGCTGCCTGATGAAAGCACATCACGTTTTAATGAAGAATTTGTAGAGTTTAATCCTGACTTGCATGATGCATATGAAATATTAAGCGAGGGATTTCCGAATATTGCTGACTTCGGTCTGTGGTATACGGATACATCTCACCGCTGCCGTCATGGTGTAAGCCGTGTATTTACATACAAGGGCTGTACTACTGCCTCGATAGTTTTTGATATTGAAAATGATGTTCTGGTCGGTCAGGTAGCTACTAAAATAAATTCCAGAGGTAGCGGATATGCAAGAGAATTCCTTAAATGGATGGCTGCTTTTCTTCATCAGTTCAACAAAAGAGCGTATCTTCTTGCATTGGATATAAGAGTAAGCTATTATCGTGAGATAGGATTTCGTGAGGTTGAAAAAGAAATTGTTCTGGAACGTATTGACGTTGAAAAGGAAAGTATGCAGAAAGGAAGATTAAATAATGAATCATAAAATCAACAGCCTTTTTAATATAGATGAAAGAATTATAAAGCTTGCAGAAAAAGCTGAGGAAAAGTGTACAGACATTTTCAGGAAAATTGATGAATGTGCAGAATATAACGGTGCAAAGGTGCTTAAGGCATTTGCAGAAAACAGAGTAAGTGAGCCTTGTTTTTATGGAAGTACAGGTTATGGATACGGTGATGTCGGACGTGAAGTAATTGATAAGGTTTATGCCGATGTTATGGAAACGGAAGACGCTCTTGTACGTCATAATTTTGTATCGGGAACACATGCACTTTCAGTAGCACTTTTCGGAGTCCTCAGAACAGGCGATAAGATAGTTTCAATTACAGGAAAGCCATATGATACCTTGGAAGAAGTAATCGGCATAAGCGGTAAAGCAGGAAACGGCTCATTAAAGGATTACGGAGTACTTTATGCTCAGGTGGACTTGAATTCTGACGGAACAGCAAAGCTTGATGCAATAACAGATGCTGTAAAAGACGCGAAGGTTGCGTATATTCAGCGTTCCAGAGGATATTCACTGCGTAAAGCCTTTTCAGTAGCTGATATTGCTGAAATGATAAAGGCAGCAAGGAAAGGCAATCCTGACGTAATCATAATGGTAGATAACTGTTATGGCGAGTTTGTTGAAGAATTTGAACCAACTCATGTCGGTGCAGACATAATTATCGGTTCACTTATAAAAAATGCAGGCGGCGGCATAGCAAGAACAGGCGGTTATATTGCAGGAAGAGCTGATTTGATAGAGCTTTGTTCATACAGACTTACTTGTGTCGGAATGGGAAAGGAAGTCGGCTGTACACTTGACATGAACAGAGAAATTCTCCTTGGACTTTTCTTTGCTCCTGATGTTACTGCAAATGCACTTAAAACTTCAGCATTTGCAATAGAACTTTTTAATATGACAGGATTTGAATGTTCACCGTCAAATGATGATGCAAGAGGTGACATTATAACAGCAGTCAAGCTTGGGAATGAAGAACTTTTGACAGCATTTTGTCAGGGAATACAAAAGGGTGCACCTGTAGACTCATTCGTAACACCTGAAGCGTGGGATATGCCAGGATATAACAGTAAGGTTATCATGGCGGCAGGAGCTTTCACAATGGGAGCTTCAATTGAACTTTCAGCTGATGCTCCTATAAGAGAACCGTATGCCGTATGGATGCAGGGCGGCATAACATATACAAGCGGAAAAATCGGTGTTATGCTTGCTTTGCAGGAAATGCTCAATAAAAAATTGATTGAATTGAAATAGTTACAAAAAAATATCATCATTTGAAAATATTGACCTAAATATTACAGAATTAATACAAATAAATACTTTTAAGTTTATAGGTTGACAATCGTTTGTAATGCTGTTAAAATAAAATTACAGCGTTCTGATAAAAAGATAAAAGATAACTAAGCTTTTATCGGATTGCTTTAGCTAAACCAGTTATATCATAAAGGAGGAAATGCTTTGGGAGAAAGTAAAATGTGCTATAGGTGCATGGAAAGTTATGATGGTTTGAAAAGTGTCTGTCCGAACTGCGGATATGACGGAAGTACACCCCATAACCCTATGTATATAGCTCCCGGTACAATACTCCACGAACGTTATATTATCGGAGTTCTTTTAGGTTTTAATGGTGAGGGTGCTACATATATTGCTTATGATAAGGTTATCGGCTGTAAGGTTCTTATAAGAGAATATATGCCGATTACACTTTGCACTCGTGTGAAAAACAAACCTACAATAAGTGTAAATTATAATAATCTTGCTAAGTATAAGGCTTTTATGGCTGAATATACCGAACTCAACAAAACTTTGGCAAGATTCAGAAATAATACAAATATCATTCCTACCGTAGATATGTTTGCGGAAAATAATACTACATATACTGTCTGCGAATATGTTGAGGGGATAAAGCTTCTTGATTATCTTAAAGATAATGCGGGCGAATTATCGTGGTCACAGGTTTCTGAAATGTTCCCGCCCCTGTTTACAACCATAGGTATTATTCATAATGCAGGCATTATTCACAGAGCAATAAGTCCTGAAACTATTTATGTTACCGAAAAAGGAGAGCTTAAACTTTCAGGCTTTTGTGTTTCTGCTGTCAGAACAGTCAACGCAGGTCTGGAATATGAATTGTTCAAGGGATATGCAGCTCCTGAACAGTATTCTGCAAGCACAAGCAGCAGACAGGGTTCGTGGACTGATGTTTATGGTGTTTGTGCATTGCTGTATCGTGTGCTTACAGGATGTATGCCGACTGATGCACCAAGTCGTTTGCAGGACGACAGTATTTGTGAACCTTATGCGATAAACAGAAATGTTCCTCCGCATGTTTCAAGAGTTATTATGGAAGGACTCAATCTTTCAGGCAGGGATCGCATTCAGACAATCACCGAGCTTGTAACAAGGCTTTTTGAACAGCCTGAGGAAATCAGACCTGTTTATGCTACTTCTGCTATTAGGAGAGATGAAATAGAATCACAGTATAATCAGCAGCAGTTTGAACAGCCATATAATAATGAGCCGGAGGACGATTTTGATTACAATCAGGATGACTATGATGATAATGATTATGATGAAGATGATTATCAGTATGAAAAGGTAAGTACGATAGATCGTTTTAAAGTCCCGATAATTATCGGCGTACTTCTTCTTGCAATTCTGATGATAATTATTTTCCCTATACTTAAAATTCTTTCACCTGATGACGAGGAAACAAGCAGTTATTCTTCATCAATTCCGGATAATGTAATAGAAGGATTGACTGAAGCCACAACAGAATTTCTTGATGGTACAATGCCAAATCTGGATCACTTGTATTTTGAAACAACTCAAAAGAAATATTCTGAAAAATTCACTCTTGAAGCAGTTGAAGAATACAACAATGATTATGATAAGGGTCAGATTTTTGAGCAGGATATTGCTCCGGGTACACCGTTTAAGGTTGGTGATGCAATTGTAAAGGTCAAGGTCAGCAAAGGGCCTTCTTCAGCATCAATACCTGATTATAAAAATTGTACCGTTGCACAGTATGAAAATATGCTTTCAGAAGCAGGTATACCGTATCAGCTGGTTGAAGATACATCAGGTTCAGGAAATGCAAATACAATTACTCACATAGACTTAAACGGTCAGAAAGCTAATGCAGGAGATACAGTAAAAATAGCATCCGGAGAAAAACTGATAGTTTATTTTGTGGTAAAGAATGCTGTTGTAACCACTACAGCTCCGCCACAAACAGAAGCTCCTACAGTTCAAACAACTGTAACTACTGTACCGCCTCAGACAGAACCACCTGCACCAACTGAAGCTCCTCAGACCGAGCCGCCTCAGCAGCAAACCGAGCCGCCTCAGCCTGAACAACCCGGAAATCAGGGAAGTGAAGGACAATCAAACGAAGAAAACGGCGGTGTTTAAATCCATAAATAAAAGGCAGTATAACACGAATTTGTGTTGTACTGCCTTTATTATTTAAATATTCATAAAGCTTTTAAAATTATCAGCAAGAATTTTCTGATTATCATCATGAGATAAATTCAAATCAAAAAGCATTTTAAGTTCATCAATATGCCGCCACATAGGAAAGTCAACTCCGAAGAAACAGTTTTCTATGCCAAATTTACTTATAAGCTTTCGTGTTTTATCAGTACCAAGAAAATACATGGAGCTGCAAGTATCAACCTTTACATTTTCAAGTCCTGCAATATATTCCTGAGCCTCTTCCCAACGTTCATATCCGCCGAAATGAGCAGCAATGATTTTCAGATTTGGAAAATCACGATGTATATTTGCAACTTTTTTTGGAGCAGAATATTCATATCTGCTGTCGCCGCAGTGAATAAGAACAGGGAGCTTTCCTTCAATCTGTTCATATATTTTATAAGCTCTTGGAGAGTCCATGTCAAATTTCTGAAAATCTGGATGCAGCTTTACCCCATGAAGTCCTAATTTATTTATTTCAGTAATTTCAGCTTCAATATTATCAGATTCAGGATGCAGAGTACCAAAACCGTAAAACTCCTTATGCAGTCTGCATTCTTCACCTATAAACTGGTTTATTGATTCCACCTGATGCGGCTTTGTTGCGGTTGAACATACAAGGTACTTAGAAACTCCTGCTTTGCTTCCTTCTTCAATGAGCATTTTGCTGCTTCCGATACAATGCATTTTCAGGTCATAAAATTTTCCTATGTTTACTGTTGCTGCATCAACAATTTTTTCAGGGAAAATATGTGCATGGGCGTCAATGATTTTATATGAGCTTAATACTTCCTGATCCATTTATCAAACACCTCTAAAAATTTGGTTTAGCATATCGGGCAAAGTTGCCAGACGTTCTTTGTTCGATACTGCCATTAATGTTTCAATTACGTTGCCTTGATTGCGATAATTGCCATATCAATAATTATACATCTGTGTTTTCATTTTGTCAATGTTACAATTAAACGTCACGCAAATCAATTTTCAAAGATAATCTTCAAAATGCAGTTAGAATTGATGATACAGTCAAGCATAATATTGGAAATAGGACGTTTGGTATTGGAGCGTTCCTTTATAATTTCAGCTGTTTTTTCTGTTTCCATTTTTCTTCTTTGAGGTTGGAGTGTCAAGTTTTATTATACTACATCAATACTAAGCCGTAAAGATTTCATATACAAATATTCTGCAATTATTTAATCAAAATAAATTAAATGATTTGAATTGTATGGTGTTTTGTAAAGTGCGTGGCAGTCTTAATAATCGCAGCATTTTTTAATTATACAAAAACGAATCGGCACGGAAAATAAATTAAAAATCCAAATGTAGTTAGCTAATCTATTTTTGTTTTAGCTGATTAATGGAAATGTATATTAAAAAGCATCTCAAAAAAGTCGCATTTTGTAAAAAGAATTATTTACTACTTGCAATTAGTATGGTTTTATAGTATAATGTAATCAGCATTAGTAAACTGCAATATTAATGCTTTAAATTTTTTGCAGAGATTGAATGGTGAATATATGAGTCAGATTAATTCTGAAATTGTGAACAACGATAATAATACATTTTATACAATCGCAATGCGTGGCATGGTGGCATTTCCGAAAATGGTCATGCATTTTGATATTGCACGTAAAAAATCAATTAAAGCAATTGAAGCTGCTATAAAAAATGGCGGAAAAATTTTCCTTGTTGCTCAGAAGGATAATTTTGTCGAAGATCCGAAGGAATCCGATTTATACAAAGTCGGTACTGTTGCTGAAATCAGGCAAATATTAAAACTTCCGGATAACAGCATTATGAAAGTGCTGATTGAGGGCAGCTACAGAGCAAGCATCTGCGAGCTTGAAGATAATGACGGAGTCCTGAAAGCAAAGGTCAAAAAACTTCCTCTTTATTCAAGAGCAAAATACGATGAAGTTGAGGCTGAGGCACTTGTAAGGTCTGTCAAAGATGTTTTTGAAAGATATTCTGAGTTCTTTCCAAAAATGCCGAAAGAAATCATAGGCTCTGTTTTATGTCAGGATTCCCCGACAAAACTTTTTGAAACAATAGTCTTTAACAGCAATCTTCCTTATCAGGATAAACAGATGCTCCTTGAAGAAAACAGCATAATTAATAAGCTTACAGCTTTATTGTCATGCATGGCGTCTGAAATAGAGATTCTTCAGCTTGAACATGCTATCAATGAACAAACTCAGGAAAGTATTGATAAGGGACAGCGTGAATATTACCTCAGAGAACAGCTTAGGGTTATTCAGTCACAGCTTGGTGAAAATGATGAGGATGAATATTTTGAGTATGCATCAAAAATTATTGAACTTAAAACAACTCAGGAAAACAAGGATAAGCTCTTAAAAGAAAATGACAAGCTTGCAAAACTGCCGTCATCTTCTCAGGAGGCTTTTGTAATCAGAAATTACCTTGATACTTGTATTTCGCTTCCATGGGGTAAATATTCAAAATGCAAGGTTTCACTTCAGAAATCAGAAGCAATCCTTGAAAAAGACCATTACGGACTTAAAAAGGTCAAGGAACGCATACTTGAATTTCTTGCAGTTCATATTTTAAAACCGGATATAAACGGTCAGATAATATGCCTTGTCGGTCCGCCCGGAATTGGTAAGACTTCAATCGGACGTTCTATTGCAAAAGCTATGGGACGCAAATATGCAAGAGTTTCACTTGGCGGAATTCGTGATGAAGCTGATATAAGAGGTCACAGAAAAACATACGTCGGTGCAATGCCGGGACGTATTATTACTGCAATTCAACAGGCAGGTACGGCAAATCCGCTTATTCTTTTCGATGAAATCGATAAGATGTGCAGTGATATAAAGGGTGACCCGTCATCTGCCATGCTGGAGGTTCTTGACAGTGAGCAGAATAGTTCATTTCGTGACCACTTTATAGAACTGCCGTTTGATTTAAGCAAGGCAGTCTTCATAACAACGGCAAATACAACATCAACAATACCTCAGCCTCTGCTTGACAGAATGGAAGTTATAGAGCTTACAAGCTATACTGCGGAAGAAAAATTCCACATAGCTAAAGAACACCTTATTCCAAAACAGATAAAGGAAAACGGACTCAAAGCAAGCCAGCTGAAAATAGAGGATAAGGCTATTGACGATATAATAGCTTATTACACTAAAGAGGCAGGTGTAAGAAATCTTGAAAGATGTATTGCTTCGCTTTGTCGCAAGGGTGCAAGAGCAATTGCTTCAGAAGAAACTAAAAAGGTTACTGTAAAATCCTCAAATCTTAAAGATTATCTTGGAATTTATAAATATCTGCCTGATTTGAAATCAAATGAAAATCAGGTTGGTGTGGTAAACGGACTTGCATGGACATCTGTTGGAGGAGTTCTTATGCCTCTCGAAGTCCTTATTCTTAAAGGAAAAGGAAATATCGAGGTAACAGGCTCTCTGGGTGATGTGATGAAAGAAAGTGCAAAGCTTGCGGTAAGCTACAGCAGAAGTGTTGCGGAAAAGTATGGCATCAATCCTGATTTTTATAAAGAAAATGACATACATATCCATGCTCCGGAAGGTGCTGTTCCAAAGGACGGCCCGTCAGCAGGCGTAACAATGTCAACTGCACTTATTTCGGCATTATCAGGAATACCTGTTAAATCAGATGTTGCAATGACGGGTGAAATCACACTTCATGGAAAGGTTCTTCCAATCGGCGGACTCAAAGAAAAAACAATGGCTGCGTATAAAGCAGGAATAAAAAGTGTTATTATTCCGTCTGCAAACTTATCTGATATAGAAGAAGTGGATGATGCTGTAAAAGCAAATATCAAATTTATTTATGCGGAAACCATTGAGCAGGTACTTGATAATGCACTCGACTTTTCACAAGCCCCCAAGCCAAATATATTGAATATACCAAATGCTGATGTATCAAGAGAACATTCGGTTATATCTTCATAAAAACAAGGAGGTTTTTTCCAATGAATTTCAATAAAGCTGAGTTCTATGCATCCTATGGCAAGTTTTCTCAGATACCTCCATGCGAGGGGATTGAAATTGCCTTTGCAGGACGTTCAAATGTTGGAAAATCAACCCTGATAAATAAATTGTTCAACAGAAAAAATCTTGCAAGAGTAAGCTCTGTTCCCGGGAAAACAGCAACCATAAACTTCTATAAGCTTGAAAATATATTTTTTGCTGATTTGCCCGGATACGGCTATGCCAAGGTATCAAAATCCGAAAAACAGCGTTGGTCTGAACTTATAGAGGGATACTTGAATTCTGACAGGGATTTCTACCTCGTTTTTCTGCTTATTGATATGCGTCATGCACCGTCTGCGGACGATTTGCAGATGATAGATTATCTTATTGAAACAGAGCGTCCTTTTGTCATAGTTTTAACAAAGGCAGACAAGCTGAAAAAAAGCGAACGAATAAGTCGTATGGAAAAATTTGCTGAGGAGATACCTCATTTTGACGAAATCCATACAGTTCCTTTTTCATCCCAGACTTTTGAGGGGGTTGAGGAGCTTAGAAAAATTATAGACGATATTTCATCTCAGGATAATGACGAATAGTAATTCTATAGCAATGCAATAAAATAATGCGACATAAGATGACAAAAGCAAACCGTATATAACAAGGCGGACAACGAAGTAATATGCAGTTTGAATTTTCAGATTAATTGCAGTATTTTGTTGTAACGCTATAATTTGAAAGGATGTTTAAAATGTTTGTATCTGAAAACCTTAATGTTAACGAAAGAGGTCATTTGACCATTTCAGGTATTGATACTGTCGAATTAGCTGAAAAGTACGGAACACCGCTTTATGTAATGGACGAACAGCTTATAAGAAAGAATTGCAGAAGCTTTAAGAACAGCATTGATAAGTTTTACGGCGGAAACGGGCTTGTCTGCTATGCAAGCAAAGCATTTTCCTGTATTGAGATGTGCAGAATAATAAAAGACGAGGGAATAGGTCTGGACGTTGTTTCAATCGGTGAACTTTATACTGCCTTAAAAGCAGGTTTTGATTGCGACAAAATCGGATTTCATGGAAATAATAAAACTGATGAAGAACTTGATTTTGCCGTAGAAAACAAGGTAGGACATATTATAGTTGATAATATTGATGAATTAAAGAGATTGAATAAAATTGCTGAGGAAAAGAATGTAACAGTAAACATTATGTTCAGAATAAAGCCGGGTATTGACGCACATACCCATGATTTTGTCAAGACAGGTCAGATAGACAGCAAGTTCGGATTTGCACTGGAAACAGGTGAAGCATTTGAAGCAGTTAAGAATGCTCTTGAGCATAAGAATATTAATCTCAGAGGACTTCACTGTCATATCGGTTCACAGATTTTTGACATTGTACCTTTTGAAGAAGCTGCAAGAGTTATGCTGAATTTTATAGCAAAGATTAAAAATGAACTTGGATATGAAATCAAGGAGCTTAATCTTGGCGGTGGATTCGGCATAAAGTATATGGATAAGGATGATCCTGTACCGTATGAAACATATATGGAAAGAGTATCAGGCGTTGTACATCAATGCTGTAAAGAGCTTCAGATAAATCTTCCGGCCATGTTTATCGAACCCGGACGTTCCATTGCAGCACCTGCGGGAATAACCTTATACAAGGTTGGAGCAAGAAAAGAAATACCGAATATCAGAACTTATGTGTCAATAGACGGAGGAATGTGTGATAATCCTCGTTATGCACTTTATAAGTCTGAATACGAAGCTATTGTAGCAAATAAGGCATCAGAGGAACGAAGTGAAACAGTTACAATAGCAGGAAAGTGCTGTGAAAGCGGCGACCTTATCGGAGAAAACATGAAGCTTCAGCATGCAGAATCAGGTGACATTATCGCTGTTTGTGCAACAGGAGCATATAACTATTCAATGTCATCAAATTACAACAGAATACCAAAGCCGGCTGTTGTATTTGTGAATAACGGTCAATCACGAATAGCTGTAAAGCGTGAAACACTTGATGACATCATAAGAAATGATATATAAGAAAATAAGGCATATGTAAAAACACCGCAGTCATTAGGTCGGTACTCATATAGAAGTTTTTCAACAACTATTATGTAAAGACCTATACAGCGGGCTATGAAACAAGACAGGCAGATACTTCATTATTTGAGGTTTCTGCCTGTTTTTATTATCACCAATTTGGCTAATGGTCTAAACTTATATAAATTCTATTGAAAAAATTGTCGAATTGTGATATAATAGAATGTAAGGTTCTGATTTATAGTTCATTATGAATTTAAAATAACTGGTATTTGCAACAACTACTACAAAGAGGTTAATGATATGGATACTCAGATTATCATAAGTAGTATGAATGCTTTTTTACATGAAGCATCAAAAACTCTATTGAATTGGCTTACTACCTTATTGCCAAGGGTCACTGACAATTGGTGGGAAGAATGTGTCATGCCGAGTTTGAGTTTTACACAGCATGAAATCGCCGTAGAGAAAGGCTTTTCTAAGCTATCAGACTTTGACCTCGCTGCACTTTTGAGGATTGCAAACAAATCTTGGTATGATCTTCAAACTGTAATTTTCCTTCCCTCATATGAGCGTGAAAATATTCGTAAGATGATCAGTGTGCGAAATAACTGGGCACATTGCAGTACAGAATTGCCCGGAAAAGATGTCATACTTCAAGACTTGAATACTTTGCTTGCTTTCACAGAACAGTTTGATGGTGGCAAGGATACTTGTAATAAAATAAATAGGTTCATTGATTTTATTGAACAGCCTGACAGCCTCAATTTGGAACATTCTCACATTGAATCGAATGATAGCGGAGAAGCTGCTGTAACAACTACTAAGTCAACAGCCTCCATACATGAGAATAGCCTTGTATATTTAGTAAGCGATCCTAAGATCAACGGTGTCGTAATGTCGTTAAAAAAACTGGGAGATATTACCCAATATAATGTTTTCGTCAACAATGAAATCAAACAGTACTATACTGGACAGATAGCGCTTGTTGAGAAGTCAGCTGGGTATAATTGGATTAGTCTGACAGAAATGCGGAGTTACCTAACAGCCTATCAAATAAATAATCCTTCATCTCAGAACTTATATTCGCTTAATTCAGCTCGAATAGAATTTGTCCCTTATCAGTTTCGTCCGGCATTGAAAATGATACACGCTGATGAACCTCGAATTCTTATAGCTGACAGCGTTGGTGTTGGCAAAACGATAGAAGCAGGATTAATCATCAAGGAACTTGAAGCACGTTCTGACTTAGAACGTGTATTGGTCATCTGCCCGAAGCCGTTGGTCGCTGAGCGTAAATGGGAACTTGAGATGAAGCGATTTGATGAAGAATTTATTCCTCTTGATGGAACAACACTTCGTCAGATTATTTCCGATACTGATCGTGACGGCGATTGGCCTGTTAGATTTAACAAGGCAATTATTCCATATTCCATTCTTGATTCTAAGGTATATAACGGTGAGATCGGCAGAAGAAATCGTATATTTGGTTTATCTGAACTTGACCCCGAACCGCACTTCGATTTAGTTATCGTTGATGAAGCCCATCATATACGAAATGGCAGCGATGATAAAGAAAAAGCATTTGCTTACAAGTGTACTAAATATTTTTGTGACCATGCAGATGCTGTCGTAATGCTTACCGCAACGCCTTTACAGACAAGTGATAACGATCTGTTCACGCTGCTCAACGTTCTTCGTCCTGATATTGTTGTGGATAAAGATACGTTTGAGATGATGTCACGTCCGAACGCTAATATTTCCCGTGCCGTACATTTAGTTAGGGCAATGGAAGAAGGCTGGAATGAAAAGGCGACAACAGAACTTCTTGACCTTCAAAAAACACAATGGGGCGATAATGTTATTGCAGAGAATCCGTTGTATAATGATATATTGCGCCGACTTGAAAGTAATGAAATAGACCGAGAAGAACGTGTAAAACTAATCTCTGATATTGAATCACTGCACAGTTTCGGAACTATGCTCAACAGAACTCGAAGACGTGATATACAGGATTTCTGTGTAAGACGTTCTCATACTGTTTCAACTTCATTTACTGATTATCAGCAGACGCTCCATGATGAATTGCTGTATTTTGAACACGAAGCCCTGTCTACGCTCCACAATGCTAATTCTGTTGCTTTTATGATAAGCACGATCCGCAGGCAAGCTGCAAGCTGTATTTTTGGACTTGCACCATACATCAGAGATATTATCAGCAGACGTTTGATGCAGTTGGACTATGATCCTAATAATCTAATTTATGATGTGGATGATAAATCATTAAATACAATCTCATCTCTTGCAAAAAAAGTGCTGATGCTGGCAGATAAGCTTCCCGAAAAAGACCCGAAATTTGAAGAGACATATAATATCATCTGTAAAAAACAGGAGCAGTCCAACAACAAGATAATGATTTTCAGCACATTCAGACATACGCTCTCTTATTTAAAAAGGAAGCTGTCAGAGTGTGGGCTTCGAGTAGAACAGATCGACGGAAGTGTAAAAGATGAAGCACGATATGACTTAAAAGCACGATTTGAGTTGCCTCGTGAAAATGAAGAGTCGATAGATATTCTTTTGTTTACCGAAGTCGGCTCAGAGGGTCTTGATTATCAGTTCTGCGATATGATGATAAATTACGACCTACCGTGGAATCCGATGAGGATTGAACAGAGAATAGGACGAATCGATCGTCGTGGACAGTTAAGTGATGCCGTAAACATCTACAATATCATTACTGAGGGCACGGTCGATGCAGACATATATCACAGATGCCTTATGCGTATCGGCGTATTTGAGAGAAGTATCGGTGACTGTGAGGAGATCCTCGGACAGATTGCCTCAGATATTGATTCACTCGTTTATGATACTGCCCTTACAGAAGAAGAACGGAACAGAAAACTTGAACAGATGGCGGATAATGAAGTCAGAAAAATGCAGGAGTTGAACCGCCTTGAAGATGAAGAAAAGGAGCTTTTCGGCTTTGACCTTACTGAGCTTTCTACTTCTCAGGAAATAAAAAAAGCAGAAAATCCGTGGATTTCTGGATACTTCCTGCAAAAACTGATAGAAAACTATATTACTGCCCGTGTAGGGAAAGGACAGTATATTTTAGGTGAATCCTCACTTAAAACGCTGCGTCTATCTGCATCAGCAAGGCAAATACTGAGAGATGATCTGAAAATGCTCTCCGGCGGACGCAATGCAGTTAAAAGGACATGGGAGAACTATTTAAGCGGTAAAAAGCCTAATCATAGTATCACATTTGACCCGGAGACCGCTTCAAAAGAACGAGACAGTTTTTTCATTACCGTTATGCATCCACTGGCAAAGCAAGCGGCGCAATACTTTGGTCACAGTGAAGAGCCGCACTTGCATTTAACATTAAACACTTCTGATATTCCTTCGGGATCATATGTTTTTTCAATCTATGCTTGGCAATACACAGGATATAATCCCTATACAAAATTGCTTACAGTTTGTGAGAACGAAAAAATAGCCGCAGAATTACCATACCTTTTAGAAGATGCTTCTAATTCTGAAGGTGAACCTGTTGATCAGTTTGATTGGACTGACATAGAAAAACGTCATGTTAAGATGTGGCTCGAAGCCAGTGCAAAGCATAAGAGCGATATTAAATCAATTGAATCATTTAAACTTGAAAGTATAGCGAATACATTCCGCAATAGAATTCGTTCACTGGAACAGCAGGTTCAGGATGCCTATGACGAGAACATAAAACGTATGCGTCAAAGTGAGTTGGAAACTGTTCGTGCAAAATATACTCGAAAAATATCAGAAATAAAAGCAACTGCTGATAAGGCTGATGTTTTATCCGCTTTATTAGTAAATGGTGTCATAACGATTGTGGGGGATTAAAATGACAACACTCCGGCAATTACAAAGCGATTATGGAATGATCGACTGTCGGGATCTCGGCTCACGCAAACTTGAACAGTTGCGTGATGGGCTAAAGCAGGTCGTTTCAGCAGAGATAATCTCAGCCGAGAATGGTAAAGAATACATAGAATTGCTGAAAAAATTCAGAGAAGCTGTTGCGGAAAACGATAAGCTTCATGGTGATAACTATCCTCAGCTTCTCAATTCTCTTTTATCGGTCGGTGAAGATGGTCTCTACTCCAATAGTCTGCGGTTTATATTTGAGCTTATTCAAAACGTAGATGATTGCGATTATAAAGACAGCGCTGACTGCAAATTGGATATGCGTTTTGACTTTGATAAAGACGAGATCATATTAACATATAACGAGGTCGGCTTTTCGCCATTTAACGTTTTTGCAATCACTGGCATTGCAGAAGCTGCTAAGAACGTTTCTACTGAAAAGAATCAGATAGGCGAAAAAGGTATCGGCTTTAAATCTGTATTCGGAGTAGCAAACAGGGTGCGGATCAGAAGCGGTTGGTTCTCATTTGAACTCTATAAAGAAAATTTTACGATCCCTGTTCCGATTTATAATTCCTTTGAATACTGTAACGGAACTCAGATGACATTATATGTACCGGGAAAAGCCAAACAGCTTTATAAGGAGATAAAAAAACAGTACTGTAAAAGAGATGCTCTTTTCTCTCGTAATCCTCTTCTGTTTTTGAATAAGCTAACATCGCTAAAATTCTATTATGATGCCTTCAGAAGTATGGAATTTCATGTATCACGCACCGGAAATGATAATTCCGATCAGTTCAAAGTTGAAAAAGGAATTGTGATCTCTGTTGATCTGCGAGACTATGAAAATGGCTCAGAAGTAAATGTAAAAGAAGAGGTACACTGTACACGATACACGTCTTATATAAAGTTTTCCAAAGAAGCCTGCCGCGCTCGTTATGGTGATAAAACGAAGGTTGGACAGAAAAACGGAAAGGCTATGATCCTATGTGCAGTTATACCTGATCCTGACTTCATTTCGGAAGTCGGGAACGGTGCATTATACTCATTCCTCCCAACTCAGCTTAAACTTACTGTGCCTATCGTATGTCATGTTCCTTTCAAACTCGATGCCTCCAGAGAGTTTGTTGATCCGCAGGAGAATAATCTTTGGTTTCAGGAAGCCAGCAGATTCCTGTCTGAACTCATGGATAAGGTTTACCTTTATTATTCTCATGTTGTTAAAGAAAACATAGTCATGTATTTACCTGATAAGGGCAAGAGCCTTTTTGCTGTGAATAATGGTAAAGAGGAATGCCTTACAGAACAAAAATGCTTTAATGGCGCTCATTACCTCGATTTGCCGATTTTTTATACAGTTGATAAGGATTACAAGAAATCAGATGAAGTATTTTGTTTTAGTGAAAATGAAAACATAGAAGACCCAGAAAAAGTATATAGACTTATGGGGTACCGCCTTGCGCTATTCCTTTCTCCAGTTTCGGTAAATCGTTTTTCGATAAAAATAGTAACCGGCGTGAAACACAAGATGTTCAAAAGAGCATTAGATTCAGCCATTAGAACACCCGACATTCTTGATCATCTTGATTCTGTAAATTACGATTATCCCGTGGAGGTGATACGCAAGCTTGAACCTATTAAAGTATCACAGGCTCAGTTAGAAATCATCGTAAAACATAGAAAATTATCAAAAACATTACGAACAATAAGCAATGATGATATAAATAATAATAAGCGTTTCAGATTAGAAATAACCGATGCTGATGTGCGAGAGATTACCGACCTTATTGATGATGAATTTGAAATGAGTGATATTCCGAAAATAGTACGCAATTATATGGGATACTGCTATGGTAAATGTATTTGTGTTGATGAGCCGAACAATGTTTATCTCCCGTGTTATAATGCAATTCTGCTATCCACTCAAAAGCCTTTGCAATCGTTCCTGTCATTCTGTCGGGATATTGACCCAAATGACCCATTCACTACAAGAATAACATGGCGTGAAAAAACAAATGAACTTAATAAGTATGTTGAAGACTCCACAATATCCGAAGAAGAATATATGCGTGTGCTTCGTCAGATACGAATATCTATTAGAGATTCGCTTGGTAAAGATGGATATAGAAGCTACCTTGACATCATTCTCAAATCAGGCACGGATAGAGGTAGATTTATCCAGGAACTTCTCCAGAATGCTGACGACTGTTTATATAATGATGAGGTTGTACCCACTTTCTCGTTATCCATAAAGGAGAATACAATTACAACCGAGTACAATGAAACGGGTTTTACAAGATCAAATATCCGTTCTATCACTGCGATAGGAGAATCAACAAAAAACAAGCTGTTATCACACCGCAGCCAATCAATCGGAGAAAAAGGCGTTGGCTTTAAAACTATATTTGCCATCGCTTCAAAGGTTATTATTCACAGCGGATACTATCATTTTTCTTTAAGTGACAAAGAACCTACGATACCCAGAGTTATAAATGATGCTGGTGATGAATCGGTATCCGGTACAAAAATGAAAATCGAATTAAAGGGTGGTGAAGCATTTCCGACTTACAAAGAAAAAGATATTTTGGAATTATGTATTTGTCTCCGAAATCTGAAAAAGCTGACGATTGGAAAGCATACTGTAACTATAAGCGATACTGACGATAAAAGAACTATTTCAATCGGAAATCGTGACTATGTTTTTAAGCGCTTTATCCATGATTTTACAATTGCTGACGAAAAAGCTTTAGAAGAAAGAAAAAACGGAAGTCGTGAAATATCGGCTGAACAGCAGATAGTGTGTTATGTTCCTGAGTTCTCACAATCAGAGTTTCAGTTGTACTGCGGATTGCCCACAAAACATAAAATCAAAATACCCATGGCGATAGATGCACCATTCTCTCTAACAACTTCAAGAGAGGAAATTGAAACCGAAGGCTCAAAATGGAATGATATTATTCGCAGAGAAATGTACTTTGCACTGCTGGAGGTAATTGAATCTCTCAAAATCGATGAAAGAGCAAAGGTGTTTAGATTTCTCAAGTTTGTGCCACGATTCCAAGGAACTACCCGTGTTTATGTTAATGATACATTTGAAAACAAGTATTTAAATGGATATGATTTATTATCTGTTCTTCGAACGAAAGAGATAATTCCGACGTTTGATAATGATGTTTTTGCAGTGCCGATGCAGCATATAGCTTATCGGTTCCCTGAAGCAGCAGTTTACATTATCAGTAAACTTTCGCTATCCGAATATGAAGGCATTAATTCTGCATCTGTTATTGATAAAGGTACAAGCGATTGTGATTCTGTTTTGAATGCTTTAGCTTGTGAAGAAGCTGACTGTTCCATCGTACTTCCTATTATCTTCGGATATGCAGAACGCTTTATCAGAGATGAAGTTTTTCGCAATGCTCTGTACGATTATCTCGTAGAAGTTCCTGACGAGTATGTTGAGAAAATAAAAGGCTTGAGAATAATTCCGGTGTATGGTTCAGGATTTGATTCGACAGAGTACATCTCTTGGAAAGAAGATAGCATTTTTGTAAAACCTAATTCATCAAGGTCTGGAGACAATTATTATGTATTGAATGAAAAAATCCTTTCCAAGTCTAAGTGCGAAGCTATCTTTTCTACCAACATAAATGAAATGAGTGTAGAATGGGAACACAGCAGGTATAATGCAAAGTTAAAAGAAATGATAAACAGTGGGAATGATATAGAATTTCTCTATAAATATATCATTTCAGAATATCGAGCAGGACGTTTGGCAAAAAATGATTCGTTCGATTTATTACGGGCAAATCATATCCCATTAAAGAATGCTTTGGGACAAATCACTATGAGTAAATTATTCCTATGTGAACAACAAGGATACTTCACAACTAAACCACTGAAAGCAATTACGGTACATGAAGAATGTGAGAGATTAGCAATGGATCTATGTTATCATTCACTCAGCGACATTCATTATGAAGATATACAGTATCATGAAGAGCTAACAGCAGATGAAATTGAAGAACTGATTGATGAACCGGATCATTATTTTGTAAATTATGAGGAAATCCTACGTGGATTTTATCGTGATGGTTTGATTTCGGATGAACTGCTGCAGGATTATGAGCTTGACTACATTTCTTATGGCAATTATGATTCAAGTACCTGTTCATTTGAATTTCCATCTGAACCATTAGAAGATAGAAATACTATTGTGGCTCATGTGAAAAAATTATGGAAAACTCCTGTTAAAATCATTACTGTTGAAGAAATGCGCAGCGTTCAGAAAATCAAAACATACGATGGTAAGTTGTATCCGTATGACAGAACCTATTCACGAAATATCATGCTTAATAACTACGCACCAGAAGGAAGAAATGATTTATGCTTTTGTCAAATGTGTCGCACTCCAAAACCAAAAGGCTATATTGAAGTGAACAACATAGAGATTTCACCTGAATATTTCTTTTCTGAGTTAAGAATCACACTTTGTTTGGAATGCAGCAAGAAATTCGAGGCGCTTAGGCGTAACGATTCTATAAGGAATGCTTTTGTTGAAAGTATTATAGATTATGATATTTACAGCGAAGGTACTGTTGATATTCCTATTGGAAGCAATGATGCTATTACTTTTACAGCAAAGCATCTCGCCGAAATTCAGGAAATTCTTAAACATAAGCCCAAAAAGACCAAATAATGACAAATGGAGCGTTACCACTACGGCAACGCTCCATTTTTGATTATTCGTCCTCATCCGAACATTCGTCAAGCCCATGAAGTAGCTGAATGTATACGCACTCCACACGTTCATGCTCCTCGCCGTCCGTAGACATCATGAGTTCAAGGAAATATGCTTTTGCTTCTTCATAGTCCGTCCAGACCTTACATTTGCCATTGCATACGGTAGTGACCTTGCGTGATCTCGGCATTGCCAATTCAGGTGTTTTCAACATAGCTGTGTACCTCCAAATCATTATTGTAGATACAGTATATACCATAATTCTTCCGGAGTCCAGCATATTGGAATAATTGTAACCATTATTGTGAAAGGCGCAGCAATTTCAAAAGCCAGTCCAGTTCATAGCGCACATATTGTATTTCATCGCCGTCGGGAATTATCCTGACGGCGATTTTCATATTCTGCTCAATGCTTTAGCTGAGCCACCTTTGTTTGCAGAAACATCAGCGGTCGCCAGAGCTTATCTCCAAGCTCCTTGATCTCCTCAATATCTTCCTTGTAAACTTTGTTCGTGACATTTGCTCGGTGGGCAATTTGGTTGATATTGTTGGCGATATTATTCGCAAGTACAGTGAGCCGTTTCAGCTCGTTCTCGTCGATATGGACGATGTAACCCTCGAAGATCATGGCTCTCACAAATGTACTGAGACTGCTCATACCGCTGTTAGCAAACTTCTTCTTGATAGCCGCCATTTCTTCGGGGCTGACACGAACTTTCAGGTACAATGTACGCTTCTTTTCATCTTTCATTCTTATTGTTCTCCTTTTTATTTTTCTCAATTCGGGGTCGTAGGGGCACAATGCCAACAACTTAAGCGTAATTGGCATTTACCCCGCAAAAAAATCAAAT
>OGDY01001102.1_pt1 | contig 32192 bp, 30 predicted proteins | sample 1570341 | NCBI WGS metagenome assembly OGDY01 (sample SAMEA2581972, study PRJEB24529) | metagenome | biome: Human gut stool | place: China | collected 2011 | reverse complement strand
CTGCGGCGCCCCACCCGGATTCTGCACAGTCCCATCCCAAGGAGGTACCTCCCATGGCAGCACCCCTCGCGGATCGCATCCGCCCCCAGTCCCTCGATGAAATGGTCGGTCAGCAGCATTTGCTGGGGCCGAATGGTCTGCTGCGCCGCATTGCCCAAAGCGGTACTCTGCCCAATCTCATCTTTTACGGCCCCTCCGGGGTGGGAAAAACCACCGCGGCCCGCATCATTGCGGCGGGCGCGGGCAAAAAGCTCTATCGTCTTAATGGCACTACGGCCTCCACCGGGGATATCAAAGCCCTCATTGCGGATTTAGGCGGCTTTGATGCCATGGGCGGTGTGGTGCTGTACCTGGATGAGATCCAGTATCTCAATAAAAAGCAGCAGCAGACGCTGCTGGAGTACATTGAGGATGGCTCCATTACCCTCATTGCCTCCACCACCGAAAATCCTTATTTCTATGTCTACAATGCCATTCTCAGCCGCTGCACCGTTTTTGAGTTCAAGCCGGTGGATGCCGCCGAGGTGGAACGCTACCTAGAAAGTGCGATGGAAAAGCTGCGGCAGCAGTCCCCGGGATTACAGGTGGAGGAGGGGGCGCTGGCCCATATTGCCGCCTGCTGCGGCGGGGATGTAAGAAAAGCGGCCAATGCGCTGGAGATCTGTGCCCTGGGCGCGATGGCCACTACCGGCCGGCCGGTCATTACGCTGGAGGACGCGAAACAGGCCGCTCAGCGCAGTGCCATGCGGTATGACCGGGAGGGCGATCAGCACTACGATCTTCTCTCCGCCCTGCAAAAATCCATCCGCGGCTCCGATCCCGATGCCGCGGTGCATTACTTGGGTCGCCTGCTGGAGGCCGGGGATCTGCTTTCTCCCTGCCGCCGTTTGTTGGTCATTGCAGCGGAGGACATCGGCCTGGCCTATCCACAGGCCATTGTCATAGTAAAAGCCTGTGTGGATGCCGCTGTGCAGCTGGGCCTGCCGGAGGCCCGCATCCCACTGGCGGAGGCCGCTGTGCTGCTGGCCACAGCCCCCAAGTCCAACGCTTCCTATATGGCCATCAATGCCGCTATGGCAGATATTCAAAAGGGCAGGGGACAAGGCTTCCCGCGCTGCCTGCAAAATGTCCACTATGATAGTGCCGAGGTGGAGCAAAAGGGCCAGAACTATCTCTACCCGCACGATTTCCCCAATCACTGGGTGGCGCAGCAGTACCTGCCGGATGACCTGATTGGTACCCGGTATTATCACTATGGCGATAACAAGACCGAGCAGGCAGCCCGCACCTACTGGGAAACCCGCAAAAAGGAGAAGTAAGCATGGGCTTTTGGATCTTTATGTTCTGCTGCACTCTGCTGATCCCCATTATCATGATTATAGCCGGCAATTCCATGCGTCTTGGTAAATTCAAAACCATTAATTCTATCGTCGGCTACCGCACCCGCCGATCCATGAAGAACCAGCAAACTTGGGACTACGCCCACCGGGAGTGTGGTCTGTTGTGGCGACGCTGGGGCAGTACCATGCTGGTGCTTACCGTCATAGCCATGCTGCTGTTTATGGGGGAGGACACCGACCACATTGGGGTGGTGGGCAGCGTTATTACCGTGTTGCAGATGATCCCCCTGTTTCTTTCCATTGCCATCGTGGAAAAGAAGCTCCGGGAAAAATTTGATGAGAACGGCCTTCCGCGGCGATAGCTGTCGCAAGCTCTACCCAAACAAAAAAGCCCCCATAGGGGGCTTTTTATGATGCAAATGGAAGTGCCTACCAATAAGAGGAGGAGCCTCAGCGGCTGGTTCCGGCGGCGCTGCCACTGCATTACCATAAGCATAGCATAAAGTGCAGCATATGTAAAGCGTAAATTACACTAATAAATCAGTGTATAATGTAGCCGCTTTGCCCCCTAAAATAGGGGTGAGGTGATAAATATGCTGAGAATAGAACGAGATGAATATGTGAACCGTACTTTCCGTATCAACAAAAAACTGGTGGATCGGATGGAAAAGGTGTGCGATGCCAAAAACATCTCACTGAATAAGCTAATGGTGATCTGTGTGGAATATGCACTGGATAACCTGGAAGAGGATGACCAGCAGGAATAATGGGCAAGAATAAAGAGCCCCTCGGGGGCTCTTTATTTTATTGGAAATTGAGCCTTATCAGCTTACCCGGGCAAAACGATCCTGATAGACACCCAGCTTTTCGCAGATGGCCCGCGCCTCCTCCGCATTGCTTGCCGGCGCCGCTATGGTGTATTCCTTGTCGTCATCAAAAAGCCCGGTCACCAGGATGTAGCAGCTTCGGTCATGGTCGGTAAACAGCCACCCATAGCCCTCCCCGTGGCCTTCGGTATAAAAGTGGTTATAGAAGAATCCACCCAACAGGCCGTACTCCCGGCCTTCTCCGCTCAGGGTAAAGTCCAGCTCATCCATGCCGTCCCACAGGGTATAGTCCAACGCGGCGGTGCCCACCACGCCCTGGAAGGTCATGGCGGCTTTACCCATACGCTGTTGGCCCCAGGTGCCGCGCAGTGTCAGTGTGGTAGAATGGATTTCCGAGCTTTCTTGTTCCACCATCATGGCGGGCAGCGTTTCATCCGCAGCTTTCTTTATAGGGACAAACATGATGGCCGAAACACCCAACAGAATGGCGCAGATCACCGCGACCAGGATCCAGGTCCGCTTTTCCAGCCCGCCGTTTTGATGGTCGGTCAGCCGCTCACCGCTCATAGGCTAGTCACCGTATCCAGTGCCAGCTCCATCATATTGGTGAATTTGGTCTGCCGGTCCTCGGGGCTCAGTTCTTCGTTCTTACCGATGACATCACTGATGGACAGAATGCCCAGTGCGCGCTTGCCGGCATAGGCAGCGTTGGCATACAGGGCAGGCATCTCCATCTCCACACACAGTACCCCCATGGGGCGCCACAGGTCGGTGCGCTCCGGGTGGGCGGAATAGAAGCAATCGCTGGAGAGAACATTGCCGACCATATGCTTCAGGCTCCGTTCCTCGGCCAGTTTGGCCGCGGTGGAAAGCAGCTTCCAATCCGCGATGGGGGCATAGGTGCCGGGCAGCTGGAACTGCGCCATGTAATTGCTGTCGGTGCAGGCGCCTTCGGCTATGACAATATCGCCGAGATGCAGGTCGGGGTGCAGCGCGCCGGCGCTGCCAAAGCGGATAATGTTCTCTACATCGTAGAAATGGAACAGCTCATAGCTGTAAATGCCGATGGAGGGGATACCCATGCCGTGGCCCATAATGGAAACAGGCACGCCATGGTAGGTGCCGGTGTAGCCCAGCATCCCGCGCACAGTATTAAAGCATACAGGGCTTTCCAGGTAGTTTTCGGCGGTAAATTGGGCGCGCAGCGGGTCGCCGGCCATCAGTACATTGGGGGCTATCTGGCCCTTTTGGGCCGCATTGTGGGGGGTAGACATATCCATTTTCTCCTTTGCGTTTTAGTTTTTTCTCTATCCGCATTGTACCATATCCGGCTTCGCCAGTCGAGAGTTTTTTGCCGTTTCGCACAAAAAGTCCGGCCCCGGCCGTTGCGGAGACTGCCGAAATATGATAGAATGAAGAAAAAATGGCGGGGGAGAGGATATTTATGAATACGATGGTGATCGGAATAGCGGGCGGTACCGGCAGCGGCAAGACCACAGTGACCGAAAAGCTTCAGGAATACTTTGGCGCAGATGTAAGCGTGCTGCACCATGATAGCTACTACAAGCGCCACGATGAGTTGCCCTTTGAAAAGCGCCGGCTGCTCAATTACGATCACCCCGATTCCTTTGATACCTCCCTGCTTATCGAGGACCTCCGTTCCCTTAAGGCAGGCCATACCGTCCACTGCCCGGTATACGATTATTCCATCCATAACCGCACCGACCGCACTGAGGAGGTTCATCCCACCAAGGTCATCATCGTGGAGGGCATCCTCATCTTTGCCGATGAGGAGCTGGCCAGCGAAATGGATATCAAAATCTTTGTGGATACCGATGCCGATGAGCGCATCCTGCGGGATGTACGGGAGCGCGGCCGTACACTCGAATCGGTCGTGGAGCAGTACCTCACCACGGTAAAGCCGATGCACGAGCAGTATGTGGAGCCCAGCAAGCGCCGGGCGGATATCATCATGCTGCAGGGTGGCCACAATCTTGTCGCGCTGGATATGCTCATCGAGCGCATCCGCAGCCACATCGGCCAGGAGATATAAGCGCAAAGCGAAAAACAGGGCGTCCCATCAGCGGGACGCCCTTTCTGCATGTTTTTCAGTCTACCGATTTCATTGACTCGACCATATTGATCTTCTTCAGCCGGTAGTGCATCACCCAGTTCACCAGGAAGGAGAACAGGAAGGTGATGAGCGCCGCCATCAAAAAGCTCGGCCAGTAGATGCTCCGCCCGAACATGATGGAATCCACCTCGGCTGTTGCCACCACAAAGCGGGTGAGCGCTGTGCCCAGCAGCAGGCCCAGTCCGGTGCCCAGTATGGTCAGGATGACGCTTTCCCGGTAGATGTAGGCGGAAACCTCACCATCGTAGAAGCCCAGAACCTTCAAGGTGGCGATCTCCCTTGTCCGCTCGGTGATGTTGATATTGGAGAGATTGTACTGCACCACAAAGGCCAAAAGTCCCGCCGAAACAATGAGCACCGCCACTACATAGCCCAGGTTATCGGTCACATTTTTGTATTGCTCCACCAGCTCCGCATCGCTGGAGATCATCTGCACCGTGCCGCCCGCCAGCAGCTTTTCGCTTGCCGCGGCCCAGTCGTCCCGGTCCGCCAGGTCCACTATCACGGCATTGTATTCCGGCGCCTTGCCAAAGACCTCCTCATAGTATTCCGCGGAGATATAGACAAAGTGTGAGGCATAGTTCTCGCTCACTCCGGCAATGGCCAGCTCATAAGTCCGGTTATCGCCGTCCCGCAGCGTCAGGGTATCTCCGGCTTTCAGCCCCAGCATGGTGCCCAGCTTTTCGGTGATGATGGCCCCCTCCCTTTCGGGAGTCAGCACTCTGCGGCTCACCCGCTCCTGCAGGCTGATAAAGTCGGTCAGCCGGGTATAGTCCTGACTCACGGTTAGGTTCACCTCGTAACTGTGCCTTTCATCCACTGCGGTGATGGCCGCCCGGTACTGCGGCATCCACTCTTTAATATCGGGGTCGCTTTCCAGCTGGTCAAACAGCGCCTGCTCCTCTGCCTCATCCTCGGCGGAATACCCCGCTAGCAGATCATAGCGAAATACCTTCTGAAACTGGTTCTGCACGATGTCGTTGATGGCGTCCTTGAGGCCGTAGCCGGTCAGCACCAGGGCAGCGCAGCCCGCGATACCCACTATGGTCATCAGCACCCGCTTTTTATACCGGAACAGATTGCGCACCGTGACCTTATGGCTGAAGGAAAGCCGCCGCCAGATAAACGGCACCTTTTCCAGCAGCACCCGCTGCCCGGCCGGGGGCGCTTTGGGCCGCATGATGTTGGCCGGCATCTCACTGAGAACTCCGCGGCACACATTGCAGGTCACCAGGGTGACGCATCCCAGTGCTACCACCACACAGATGGCCGCCACGCCCCAATGGAACGGGGCTTCCACCGGCGGCAGGTCGTACATGATGCAGTAGGCATCGTAAATGACGGTGGGGAACAGCTTGAAGCCCACGGCGAGCCCCAGCCCGCTGCCCAGTACCGTCGCGCTCAGCGAATAGATGAGATATTTCTTTTGGATCTCCCGGTCGGTATAGCCCAGTGCCTTCAGCGTGCCGATCTCAGTGCGCTGCTCCTCCACCATACGGGCCATTGTGGTCAGGCACACCAGTGCCGCCACCGCCAGGAAGAATACTGGGAAAATGGTAGAAATGTTATCGATTCTTGCGGCATCATCGCCAAATTCGCCCACACCCAGTGCCAGCTCCTTGCGGGTATACAGGTACCACTCCGCCGGCGAGAGCTTTTCCAGCATTTTTTCGGCATCGGCCAGCTGCTGCTTGCCGCGGTTCAGCTCCGCTTTTCCGTCCGCTATCTTCTGCCGGGCATCGGCGCTTTTCTCCTCAAATTCCTTTTCCCCGTCCGCCAGCTTTATACGGGCCTCGGCCAGCTCCCGCTCGCCACTTATCAGCCGCTTTTCGGCCTTTTCCAGCTCGGATTTATAGGTATCCAGCTGTTTGCGGCTGTCCTCCAGCTCTTTTTTGCCGCTTTCGTACTGGCTGGCCGCGCTGGTTATTTGTTTTTCCATGGTGGAAAAATAATCGTTCACTGCGGTCTGGGTCGCCTTTACTGTTGCCGGGGTCACATTGCCGTCGGCATCGTACAGCTTATCGCCTAGGTTCAGCTTTTTGCCATTGGAGTCGGTCAACTCGTTCAGCGTGGGGGCCAAGCTATCTGCCAGGATGGGCAGCAGCACCGACCCTTCCGGCAGGTTCACCATCCGCCCCAGTATCGCATTGATCTGCGCCTTGCCGGCGGTCAGCTGCGCCTTGGCGGCATCTACGGCCACCATCTGCAGCTTGGCGGCCTCCAGCTGCTGCACGCCTTCCTCATATTGCTGCTCGTACTTCTGGTACTGTTCCTTTTGCTTTTCCAGTTCGGCCCGGCCGTCCTCCAGCTCCTTTTCTCCGTCCTCGATCTGCTTGCGGGCATCCGCCAATTCGTTGGCGGCATCGGTCAGCTGCTGCTCGGCATCCGCCAGCTGCTCCTCGGCGTCGGCTATCTTCTCCCGTGCTTCCGGTATCTTTTCATTCAGATAGTCCGCCATCTCCTGCATCCGCAGTTCCCCGCGGGCTTCTCCCACCGGCTCCAGCGCATCTTTCAGTGCCGCGGCTAGGGTGTCATATTCCTCGGTGTAGCAGTTTAGGTCACCGGAGCCCTCCGCAGTCACATACAGTTCGGTGTAGTATTTAGCGGTAAAGTTCTCCTCCAGTACATACAGGTAGGCATCCAGCGAACCATCCCCCACCGTGGTGCTGCCGCGGCGGGTCATATCCAGGTACATCGGGGAATTGACGATCCCCACGATGGTATATTCGGTGTGCTCCAGCTCATTTTCCAGGTCATCTGTTGGGTCGGCGCTGCCCAAAGAAAGCGTCTGTCCCAATTCAAAGTGGTACTTATACTGTATCTTCTCATCAATGACACATTCATCCGCCGCCTGTGGTAGCTGCCCTTCCAGTACCCGCAGCCGGTTCATGGTTTCGGGACTATCCGGGTTCTGGGGCAGGGAAAACACCCTTGTTAGGAAGTTATCGTGGCACAGGGTCAGGCAGTCCACATATTTCCCGGCATAAACCTGCTTTACGCCATCCACCGCCGCTACGGCGGCCACATCGTTTTCACTGAATCCCAAAGTGGAGAGCACCTTTACATCCATGGCGTTGTAATCGATATAGTAATCGCTGGCGGTATCCCGCATGTCATCACCGGTGGCCCGCACCCCCGCAAAGAAGCCAACACCCAGCGCCACAATGAGCAAAATGGAACAAAAACGGTTCATGGTTTTACGCATGGTGCGCATGGTATCTTTCCGGAATGCTTCCGTCATGAATATGCCCTCCTTTCTTTTTGGTTTCTGCCGGTTCCCGCCTAGCGGACGCCGTAAAATGGGCGATGGCTGCGTTGGCGCCTTGACAGGCATAAGCCCGCCTCCGCTTCGCTCTACCGGGCATCAGCCTGCCTGCGGCCCCTGCCTTGCCCTCCCCGCATTTTCCGCCGCCCGCTTTCTTACCACTCTATTGTGGCAATATTGGCAGGGTGGGGATTATAAATATTGCTGGCGACCTTGCTGTTTCGTATCGTAATGACTCGGTCGGCCATTGGGGTGATGGCGGTGTTGTGCGTCACTACGATCACCGTCATGCCGCCCTCCCGGCAGGCGCTCTGCAAAAGCGAGAGGATCTGCTTGCCGGTATTGTAGTCTAGGGCGCCAGTTGGCTCGTCGCACAGCAGCAGCTTGGGCCGCTTGGCCAGCGCCCGCGCGATGGAAACCCGCTGCTGCTCGCCGCCGGAAAGCTGCGCCGGAAAGTTATCCAGCCGGTGGCCCAGCCCCACGGCCTCCAGGGCCTCGGCCGCCGGCATCGGATCCTCGCAGATCTGAGCCGCCAGTTCCACATTTTCCAGCGCCGTCAGGTTTTGCACCAGGTTATAGAATTGGAACACAAACCCGATATCATGCCGCCGGTAGCCGATCAGCTGCTTGGGGGTGTACTGCACGATGTCGTTTCCATCCACCAGCACCTGCCCCTCATCGGCGGTGTCCATTCCACCCAGGATGTTCAGCACCGTGGTTTTACCGGCGCCGGAGGGCCCAACAATAATGGCGAATTCGCCCTTTTCTATGGTAAAATTGATGCCGTCGCTGGCCGCCGTCACGATCTCCCCGGTGCGGTAGCGTTTATATACATCCTTCATTTCCACAAATGCCATCCTGTCGCCCTCTTTCTCTCTCCCGGCTCATTTCTGGTTGCCTTTTTGTCCGGATTGAATTATACTGATTTTATCACTTTTCATTGGGGATTTTCAACTGCCCACCGGCAGCGGGAGCCCAAAAATTTGTTATTTAACGGAAAGTTTACATTCCGTCCGCAAAAGGGAGGAACTTCATCATGGCAAAAAGAGATTTGGCCGCCGAGCTGCTGCGGGAGTTGGGGCAGGACCGTACCCAGTACCATTCCGGGGAGGAGCTTTCCGTCCGGTTGGGCGTCAGCCGCACCGCGGTGTGGAAGGCTGCCTGCCGCCTGCGGGAGCAGGGCTATGCCATTGAATCGGTCACCCGGCTGGGCTACCGCCTTACCGCCCTGCCGGATGGTATGACAAAGGAACTGCTGGAGCAGTACCTGCCGCAGGGCAGGGGAGAGACTGTCATTTGCTACGAGGAGACCGATTCTACCAATACCCGCGGGATGCAGCTGGCCCTGGAGGGCGCGCCCACCGGCACTGTTGTGCTGGCGGATCGCCAAACCCACGGCAACGGCCGCCTGGGCCGCAGCTTTGCCTCTCCGGCCGGGCAGGGGGTCTATCTCTCTTATCTTCTCCGCCCGGATTTCGACCCCGCCGCGCTCAGTCTGCTTACCAGCTGCGCCGGGTTGGCTGTCTGCCAGGTGCTGGAGCAACATGGCCTGGCCCCTGCCATCAAGTGGCCCAATGATATCATCCTTGACCGCCGCAAGGTCTGCGGCATCCTCACCAAGCTCACCAGCGATGCCGAAAGCGGCACCATCAATGGCGCGGTCATCGGCATCGGCGTCAATGTCACCCAGCAGCCGCAGGATTTCCCCGAGGAGCTGCGGGATAAAGCCATCTCGGTGCGGGAAGCGGGTGCTGCCGTTCCCCGTGCCGCCATTGCCGCCGGTATCATCACCCGCCTGGATGACCTCTTCCTCCGCCAGCACATTCTTTCCCAACCGGCCGAAAACCTGATTGGGGAACTGACCCGCCGCAGCTGTACCATCGGCCGCCGGGTGGAGGTCATCAGTCCCACCGGCCAGTATGAGGCGCTGGCCGTTGCCATTGCCCCCGATGCCGGTCTCATCGTTGAGCTGCCGGATGGTTCCCGCCGCACCGTTTCCAGCGGGGAGGTCAGCGTCAGAGGTCTTTTGGGCTATACTTAATAAAGGAGCTTCTCTTACTATGTCACACCCTACCGAGCGCTGTGAATTGACCAATCTGTGCATGATCACCGATGCCGAGAACCGTATCCTCGTGCAGGATCGTACCGATCCCAACTGGCCGGGCATCTGCTTCCCCGGTGGCCATGTGGAACCCGGCGAATCTTTCGTCGCTTCGGTCATCCGCGAGGTACAGGAGGAAACCGGCCTTACCATTCAGGATCCCATTCTCTGTGGCGTCAAGCAGTTCCCACGGGAGGATGGTGCCCGCTATGTGGTGCTGCTATTCCGTGCCACCCGCTTCACTGGTACGCTTACTTCCTCCTCGGAAGGTAAAATGCTTTGGCTGACCCGCGAGGAACTGAAAGGCCGCCACCTTACTTCCGATTTTCTCGAAATGCTCCGCGTCTTTGAGAATCCCACCATCAGCGAGTTCTACTATTATCAAGCTCCCGGCTCCGAAGAATGGCGCCACTCCCTGCTGTGACCCACCGGCGGGGCGCCCCTCCGCTTTTGTCGTGCCGCACCTCCGTTTCGCTCCGGGCGGCCCTCCCCGCTCCGGTGCGCCCCGCCTGCCCATTTATCCCAATCCAAGAAAAATCCCCCGACCACACCCGGCCGGGGGATTTCCCTTCTCTATGCTTTATCGTGAAAGGAGTATGCTTAGTCTTTCTTGCGGAACTTTTCGGGCACCACATACAGCCCGCCGGAGCACTCCGCGATTTCCTCCAGGTTCTTGCAGGCCAGCAGGTCCTTGGTGGCTATGGCACGGTCAATGCCCAGATCCTCGGGATAGGCTACCTTGCCCGCCTTGCGGAAGGCCTCGATCTGCTCCTTGGTCACCATCTCGCCAAAGGGAGTGCCCTGGGCGATGGAAGCCAGCATCAGACGGCGCTCCTCGGCGTCCTCAGCCATGTAGCAGTAGGCAATGCCCTGCTCGGTCACGGTGTGGCTCACATCCTCGCCGTATACCATGATAGGCGGCGCTTCCATCCCGGCGTCACGGCCGATGGCGATGGCGTCCAGCTCCGGCACGAAGTTATTGCCCTTCTTGCCGCTGCTCTTCAGCATCTGGATAACGATCTTCTGACCGCCGTGCAGGGTGTCCTTGCCTTCAACAAGGCTGTGGTAGGCGGGGCTGCTGTGACGGCGTCCGCCGGGGTTGTGGCCCATATTGGGTGCACCGCCAAAGCCGCTCAGACGGCCGGCGGTCACGGTGGAGGAGTTGCCGTAGTAGTCCATCTGAAGGGTAGCGCCCAGGAAAGAGTCAATGGCATACAGACCTGCCACCTGTGCCAGAGTACGGTTGCTGCGCAGGGTGCCGTCTGCACCGGTAAAGAAGATATCGCTGCGCTCCTCGGTGTATTTTTCCATACCCACTTCGCCGCCAAAGGCGCAGATGCTCTCGACCCAGCCCGCTTCGATGGCAGGGATCAGCGTGGGATGGGGGTTCAGCACCCAGTTGCGGCAGATCTTGCCCTTCAGGCCCAGCTGCTCGCCGTAGGTGGGCAGCAGCAGCTCAATGGCCGCGCCGTTAAAGCCGATGCCGTGGTTCAGGCTCTGTACGCCGTGCTTGGCGTAAATGCCCTTAATGACCATCATGCCCATCAGGATATCGGCATCCTTGATGAACTGGGGGTCACGGGTGAACAGGGGCTCCATGGGGTAGGGCTTATCGGCAGGGACGATGAAATCCACCCAGCCGCCGGGGATATCCACACGGGGCAGGTTCTCTACGATCTCATTCACCTGCGCAATGACAATACCGCTCTTGCAGGCGGCGGCCTCCACCAGCGTGGGGGTTTCCTCGGTGCTGTAGCCGGTAAACAGGTTGCCGTCCTTGTCGGCCTTGTCGGCAGCCACCAAGCAAACATTGGGGATGAGATCCACAAACAGGCGGGCATAGATCTCCAAATAAGTATTAAAGTTGCCGATCTTCACCTTGCCCTCGGCAAGCATCTCGCTGAGTCGCTGCGCCTGCGTACCTGCAAAGGCGAAATCCACCGTGCTGGCAATGCCCTTCTCGAAATAATCGAGATGCTCGCTGCGGGAAATGGAGGGAATGATCATGGTCAAGTCGTGCACCACTTTGGGGTCCACCTCGGCCAAAGAAGCCGCCAGGAACGCCGCCTGCTTCTGGTTGTCGCCCTCCAGTACCACCTTATCGCCGGGGTGAATGACCGCCTCCATCAGCTTGACGATATCGCCGGTCGCTACTGTTTTGCCGCAGCACAGCGCAGCGGCCGCCTGCAGTCGTTCCGCCTTGGAACGGCGCTGATTATCCCAGGACATAGTTATAGAACCACCTTTCACTTTCACTCTCAACAAAATTCGGCCTAATAGCCCATGTTAAGCTTTAGTATAGCATTGACTTTCTATAATGTAAAATATATAATATGACTAAGATCAATAACACGCACGCTATATGCACATTGCACGAGGTATCTTCATGGAAATTACACATCTGCGTTACTTCAAAAAAACAGCGGAACTGGAACATATCACAAAGGCGGCGCAGGAACTGCATGTGGCTCAGCCTTCTCTCAGCCGCACCATCAGCATGCTGGAGGATGAGCTCAAGGTCAAGCTCTTCAACCGCAAGGGCAAAAGCATCGAGCTCAATGAATATGGCATCATTGTTCTCAATCACACCAACCGCATCCTCAAGGAGCTGGAGGCCATCCACCGGGAGATCGACGATGCCCGGGAAAACAGCGTCATGAATGTCACCTTCTCCATGAATGCCGCTTCCACCCTCATCCCGCGGCTGGTGCGCGGCTTTAAGGAAGAACACAGCGATATCCGTCTGCACATCCTGCAGGAGGACCTGGTAGAGGATAGTGGCCAGAGCTGCGATCTCACCCTCTTCGCGGGCAGCCAGCCGGTTTCCGGCCCCTATTGCACTACCCTTATCGAAGAGGAGATTCGCCTGGCGCTGCCGGTCACCAATCCGCTGGCCCACTTCGATTCCCTCACCCTCGATCAGGTCTCCAAGGAGGAGTTCATCTGTCTGCAAAAGGGCAAAAATCTCCGCAGCATCACCGATGCCTACTGTAAAATGGCCGGCTTCGATCCCAATGTCGTCCTGGAAAGCGACAGCCCGGAAACCGTCCGTGAGCTGATCCGCGCCGGCATCGGCATCTCTTTCATTCCCATCCTCACTTGGCAGGATATGGAGGATGAACACATCGCCCTAGTACCCATTTCCACCCCCCACTGCCGCCGCTACATCAATCTTTCCTGGCGGGAAAGCAGCTACCTTTCCCCGGCGGCCATCCTCTTCCGGGATTATCTCATCAAGCACTTTGCCGAACTGGTCAAATAACCCTTTGTCCCCGCCGTCCGGCGGGGGCTTTTGTTCCCCATCGCCAAATCTCATCCGAAAAATTCGCAAAATCAAGAATTATTCCTGAATTTATGGTTGATTTTTCAATCGAATTGTCCTATGATATAAGAGTAATATAGTATCAAATGATAGGAGGTGCCGCTGTGTCGCATCTTTCCAAGGTACAGGTCGCCATCCGGGATATCGATGTACTGGGGGAGGCCCTGCGGGCCATCGGCCTGCGCCGCGTGGCGGAGGTTCCGGAAAACTACGAGTTTGCCGGGACCTTCAATACCTGCGATGTCATCGCCGTCAATGCCGTCAACCGCGTTATGGCTTTCAAATTTGTGGATGGCGAGGCCGAGCTCCATTCCAATCTCGAACCCGGCGATTTCGAAAAGACCCGGGATGAACTGCTGCAAAAGTACGCTGTGCTGCTCCTGCGCAAAACCGTGGAACAGGAGGGCAAATTCCAGGTGCGGGAGCAGGAAACCCTGCCCGATGGCACCGTCCGCATCAAGGTAGGAAGGTGGGTGTGACCTATGGCGGAACAGACTGTAACTTACCTCATCGGCAAGGATGGCAAGATCACCGTGGAGGTCAATGGCGTCCGCGGCCCGGCCTGCCGGGAGCTGGTAAAGGAAACCGTCGAAAAGCTGGGCGTGGAGCTTTCCGTCGAGCTCAAGCCCGAATACTTTGACCAGGCGGAGGAAAAGGAGCAGGAGAAAAACCGCTTCTAAGCCAAAGCGTCAGGAGAGGGGGGAGGCAGCATGGCGTCTGCGCTGTGGCTCGGTTCCATGGAACCGCAGTGGCTGGCTCCCTTTTTGTCCCTGCCGGTGCAGGTAATGGTCACGCCGGAGATGATGGCCCCCGTCCTGCCGGGCCAGCGCTTTTTTACTCCCTCGGATGATAGGGAAACGATCGCCGCAGCCATTTCCGGCCGGGATATCTACTACCTCTCGGTCACCAATTGGGAAAGCGTCGTGATTCCCGCAAACCATGGCCGCCTGCTGGCTTTGGGGCAGGTCCCGCCGCCCCCCGGCAGCCCTGTGGGTTTTCTTGCTACCCCGCCGGATGAGCAGTACCCGGCCCTATGCCGCCTGCTGCCCCCCGCCGAACCGGAAACCCTCTACATCGCCGGTGGGGAAGTGCGCTGCTCCGTCTGGGAGGAGGACTACCTCCCCCTGCTGGAAAGGCTGGGCCGCCTATGAAGGTGGGTAAATTCTACCGCAACCGGGAGGAACGCTGCATCAGCGGCGGTACCGGCTGCGGGGTCGTCTATCTTTCCGGCTGCGATATGCACTGTGCCTATTGTCTGGTCCATGATATCTCGCAGGGGGGAAAGGGCATGCCCTACACCCCCCGTCAGCTGGCGGAGCTGCTGCTTTCCCTCCAGCAGCGGGGCGTCAGTCATATCAGCCTCGCCAATGTGGAACCCTCCGCCGACGAGGTCATCGAAGCCATTGCCATCGCAAGGAAGCTGGGCCTTACTGTCCCGCTCTGCAATAATTTCAATGGCTATGCTCCGGCCGCCATGACCGAGCGCCTGCTGCCTTATTTTCAGGCCTATATCATGGATTTCAAATACGCCGATGATGCCTTGGGTCAGCGCCTTTCCGCCGTTCCGGCTTATCCCGCCCATGCCCGGGCCAATCTGGCCCTGCTTTCCGCCCGCTATGGCTCCAATCGCTATGATGCGGTCGGCCTTCTGCAAAGCGGTGTGCTGCTGCGGCATCTTATCCTACCGGGGCAATGGCAGAATACTGAGGACACCCTCCGCCTGCTGGCCCAAAATAATCCCTGCGGCTACCCCTTGTCCCTCCTCCCGGATTTTGTCCCGGAGGGCAATACCGCCGCTGTACTGCCGCCGCCCTATACCGTCCCCCCGGAATGCCTGCGCGGCTTTACGGATCTTGCCCATTCGCTGGGGCTTTCCCTCCTGTAATTTTCGCGGCTTCGGCCGGTGAAAATCGCAAATGGCCGCGTTGCCCCCTCACGATACATCAGTCCGCCTTTCGCCGGACAAGAGTATCGCGTCGGCGGCGCCTTGCCCTTTACCGATTTTCCCTCGTCCTCGCCGCTTACATCCCATCGCACTTACACTCCCTTTCCCGAAAGGAGAAAAAATATGAACTTCCGTGAAGAATTCAATCTGTCCATCCGCGCCCGCTGCGCCGTGCTGTATGTCACCACCCGGGAGGAGGAACGCCTCCTTTCGGTAGTGAAGGACTGCGCCGCCGAGCTGGAAAATATGCGGGTCGTCAGCTGGGATTTCGCCTCCGGCTTTGATGTCGGCGTGGCCGTGGGCAAGGGCAATCCCATTGCCGTGCTGGATTTCATCGCCAAAGAACCCGCCGATACCCCCATCCTCTATATCCTCAAGGATTTCCACCGTTTCCTGGAGGACAATATGGTCTGCCGCATGGTGAAAAACCTTGCCGCCCAGCTCAAGCCCCAGCAGAAGAGCATCCTCATCGTCAGCCCGGTGTATAAGGTTCCGGAGGAGCTGACCTCCTCGGTCAGCGTGCTGGAATTCCAGCTGCCCACCCTGCCGGAGCTGCGGGAGTATATCACCAATATCACCCAAAATGTCGTAGTGGATATGGATAAGGAGGGCTTCGAGCAGTTTGTGCGTGCCTTCCAGGGGCTCACCATCTCCACCGTAAAAACCATCCTCTCCAAGGCACTTGCCCGCAGCGGCAAGATCACCCTGAACGACCTCCAGCTTGTCTTGGAGGAGAAAAAACAGGTCATCCGCAAAACGCAGGTGCTGGAATTCTTCAATGCCGAGGAAACGATGGGCTCCATCGGCGGCATGGATGTCCTCAAAAGCTGGATCATCACCCGCGGCATGGCCTTTTCGGAGCAGGCCCAGCAGTTCGGCCTGCCTTACCCCAAGGGCGTCCTCATCGTCGGCATCCAGGGCACCGGCAAGTCCCTCTGCGCCAAGGCCATCAGTCAGCAGTGGCATATGCCGCTCCTGCGGCTGGATGTCGGCCGGCTGATGGGCAGCTATGTCGGCGAATCGGAAGCCAGGACCAGGGAAATGATCCAGATCGCCGAGGCCATGGCCCCCTGCGTTTTGTGGATCGATGAGGTCGATAAGGGCTTTGCCGGCATCGGCGGCGTGCAGGGGGATAGCGGCGCACAGGCCCGTGTGTTCGGCAGTTTGATCACATGGATGCAGGAAAAGAAATCCCCCGTTTTCATCGTCGCCACCGCCAATAATATCGAGCAGCTGCCGCCGGAATTCATGCGGAAGGGCCGCTTCGATGAAATATTCTTCGTCAATCTTCCCACCGAAAAGGAACGGGTGGAGATCTTCCGGCTGCACATCAGCCGCCGCCGGGATATCGCCGTCAAGAATTACGACCTGGCCGCCCTGGCCAAAGAGACCAAGGGCTTCTCCGGCGCCGAAATTGAACAGGTCATCAATGACGCCATGTTCCAGGCTTTCTCTCAGCAGCGGGATTTCACCACCGAGGATATCCTCGCCGCCATCCACAGCACCATTCCGCTCTCGGTCAGCTTCCGGGAGACCATCAATAAGCTTATTGCCTGGGCGGGCAGCGGCCGGGCCCGTATGGCCAGCAGCCAGCAGGAGGCCAATGAATCCGCCGCGGGCGACCAGCTGTATTACAGCTACCAAAACGGCACAAGGGATGGCATCCAATGAAACCTTTCGCCAATGACCCCTCCCTCGACCGGGTCCTGCTCATCAGCCGGGAGGAAATGGGCGGCGCAGCGGGCGGCTTCGATCCGCTGCACCCGGTCTACACCCAAACTGAAGGCGCCGATCCCTTCACCTACCGCAATGACTTCTGCCACATGCGCCTTTTGGCCGATGGCACCATGGAGCTGACCGAATTTGGCCGGCCCGCCCGCTTTGCGGAGGAATGGCGGCAGCTGCTTTCTCAGCTGGCCGCCTGCCGCACCCTCACCGATCTGCGCATCTATGATTACGATGGGGATGAGCCGCCCATGGCGGCCGCCCTTACCACCTATGGCCGCCTGCTGCTCTACGGCAATGCCGGGGAATATGCCCCGGCTGCCGGGTGGCAGGGTGTTGCCCGTGTTTTCTGGGATACCGATGGCTTCGGCGCCCTCTGCGAGGATGAAATGTTCCGCGCGGTGGGGGCCCTTTCGGCATTGGATGGCATCGGGGAGATCGAGCAGGCGGTCGGATCGGCGCTGCCGGGGCATTGCAGTCCGGTGGCCTATCTGCTGCAAAAAAACGGCACCGTCACCCTCTTCGACCGCAAAAATAAGTCCATCCAGCGCCCGCGGGAGCGCGTGCAGAAGATCGCTCTCGTCCGGTACAATCCCTACGGCGTTTCCACCTGGGTTGCCCTTTCCAAGATCACCGGCCGCTTTTTGTGCAGCGAGCCCCGCGATTCCATCTCGGCCGATTTCTTCGGCGGGGATTACACCGATATTATCGCCCCCAACCGCTTCCGCCAAAAAATCGCGGATTTTGCCGCCGTGCCCCGCCGGTATCTCGCCGTCCTCTACCAGAACGGCTATCTGCGGGTGTTCGGCTCCGGCTACCACAGCGGGGATATCCTCTGCGAGGATGTCCGGGGCATCGAGCTGGAGGGGGAGGAGCTCATCGCCTATCTCCCCGCCGATCTTTCCTACGCCCCCGCCATCGATCTGGAGGAGCCGGAGGAGGGCGATACCCTTTCCCCGGCGGAAAGCATCGTCACACTGGGCCAGCCGGTGGATCTTCCGGCCATTCTCTCCCTGCTGCGGCAGCGGGTGGAGGGCTGGCGCCGGGCTGAAGAACTGGCGCCCCCTGCCGCCAAAAAGCCGGTGCGGGCCATCCGCCGCAGCGAAAGATACATCTACTTCCTGTACCGGGATGGCACCGTGGAAGCCGCCCTGCTTACCCACACCGGCCACAGCCCGCACGGTGAAAACGCCGTTTCCCACTGGAAAAATGTCCGGGAGGTCATCCCCGGCCGCCACCAGACCTTGGCCCTCTGCGAGGATGGCTCTGTACTGGCCGCGGGCCGGGGCTATGGCCAGCCCTATGCCGTTTCCGCCTGGAAAAATGTCACACAGCTTTATCAGTCCTCCGGCCTGGCGGCCGCCGTTACCGCCGCCGGAACCGTATATGCCCAGTGGGCCGATACCAACGAGCCGGTGCAGGGCACCGAACAGTGGCGGCATATCACCCAGCTGGCCCTGGGGGATGATTTCATCCTGGGGCTGACGACCGCGGGCCGGGTGCTGGCTGCCGGCACCAATGAGGAGGTCACCGCCGGGGTAAAGAACTGGGCAAACATTACCCAGATCGCCGCCGTTTCCGAGGCGGCCGCCGCCCTCACCGGGGCGGGAACCGTCCTCTCCTGCGGGCACCCCCGTTTCCTGCAGTACCAGGGGATGGAGGAATGGCGTCACATCCGCCAGCTCATCGCTTTCCAGAACGGCGGCTCGGTTTTTGTCGGGCTGGATGACGAGGGACAGGTGCATTTCAGCGGCAAATGGAGCCATGGGGCTCTCTGCCGCACCGATAGCATCACCCCCGAAAAATGGTCGGGGCTTCGGCGCATCTGGCAGGAGGGCTACTACCTGCTGGGCGAAAAGCGGGATGGCTCGGTCATCTGGGAAAGCACCCCCACCGAACGGGCGGGGCTGCCCCCGGCTGATGACCATATCACCGACTGGACCGAGGTGACCGATTGGGTCATCGAGGGGGAATACCTCATGGCCATCTTCCGGGATGGCTCCATCGGCTGGGAGGGCACCCGCCGCCGCCCGGAGAAGCGCCGCATCACCGAAGGCTGGCGGAACATCCGCCGGTGCCTTTTGTGGAGCATCGCCGGGGGCCGCAGCAACGCCATGGCCGTGGATGCCGCGGGAAGGCTCTTTTCTGACCAAAGCGGCCGGGAGGGCGATTTTTTCCGCCAGTTCGGCGGGGTTCGCCGCATCGCGGTGTTCCAGCCGTTTTTGCTGGTGCTGCATGGGGAGATCCTCTCCTTCGTGCTGTTTGGCAAAAACGGCTTCGAGCGGCACGACCTGCCCGGGGTGGAAAGCCTGCTGACCGCCGAGGAGGGCAAAACCGTGGTGGTCACCTTCACCGATGGCCGGGTGCGTTCCTTTGGCCGGACCCTGTACGACAGCACGGTGGACCCCGCGGCGAAAGCCGTCCGCTTCTACGGCGACCGCAGTGATTACCTCGAAAACGATACCGACCCGTTCCGCCACTTTGAGGGGGTCATCGGGCTACAGGGGGCTGGTACGCCCTTTATCCTCTCGGCCCATAATTCCAAAGTCAGCGAGAACTTTTACTCGGTGCAGCAGCTCATGTATTTTGCCGGCATCCACTATGCCGCCGCGGTGGAACCGCTGGGCGACCTGCTTTTAGCCGACGGCACCTGCCGCAGCCGCCGGGGCGATCTCTTTGCCAAGTGGGTGGGCATTATGCAGCTTTCCAGCTGTCCCACCCATACCGTCGGGGTCACCACCTTCCACACGGCCGTGGTTTACGGCGACGGGGAATACGGCAGCTGCAGCGTGGATGCCTATATGGGGATCGTCCAGGCCTTTGCCCTGCCCCATGCCACCGTTCTGCGCCAGGCCGATGGCACTCTGATCTCCCTCTGCGAAAAGCTGAGCGAGACCCCCTACGAGCCGCTGCCGGTCACATCGGGTGTGACCATGATGGCCAAGACCGGCAGCCACTTTGCCCTGCTGTGCCGGGATGGCAGCCTGTGGTGCTGTGAAGCCCAGGCCTTTGCTGATAAGATCCGCTGGCGGGGCAGCAGTGAGTACTACACCCGCCCCTGGGGCCCCTGGCAAAAGCTCTTTACCGATGCCACCCGCATGACCGTCACCGGCGAGGAGATTCGCATTTGGCGGCACGATACCCACTACAGCTACATGGAGCCTACCCTGGAGCAGAATACACTCTCCGGACAGGAACCGACGATTATACAGTAAGTATAAATCCTGCAAGGGGCCGGTCGGGGCCGGGGCTGCGCCCCGCGCCCGCCCTCCGCAAAATCTCAAACAAAGGAGAACCCCCTATGGCCCTCAAAGACCTGCTGCAAAGCCAGAAAACCATCCGGGAGCTGAAAACCGAGACCGCCGCCCTGCGGCTGGAAAAGGCCGAAGCCGCCCGCCAAAAGGAACAGCTGGAGGCCCATGCCGCCGCCGTAAGTCGGGAAGCCGACCGGGAAGCCGCCGGCCGCCAGCGGGAGCAGACCGAAGCGGTGGAAGCCGCCCAAAGAGCCCTCTTTGAGGCGATGCGCCCCCTGCTGCTGGCCCTGCCTACGGCCAGAAAAGCCATTGCCGCAAACCCCGGCCTGCTGGCAAAGGATATGATCGGGATGTTCGCCCCGGTGGATGATTTTGTGGGGGCGCTGGGCCTTACCGTCATCGGTACGGTGGGGGAGGAGACCCCCTACGACAGCGCCCGGCACGATTGCCCCGCCCTGCTGGCGCCGGGCACTCCGGTCATCGTGGCGACGGTGGGCTATGCCAGGGGGGAGCAGATCTGGGTAAAAGCAAGAGTAAAGGAAGTGATCTGATGGAACGCTACGCCGTCGATTTCGGCACCAGCAATACCGTGGTGGCCCGCTGGAACTTTGCCAGGGAGGAGCCGCAGACCATGAGCTTCCCGGCCATCACCGCGCCGGGGAGCGGCGCCATGCCGCCGGTCACCCCCTCCGTCCTCTACTACCGGGGGGAGGAAAGCTTCCTAATGGGCTACGAGGTCACCTCCCGCGGGCTGGATGATATCCGCAGCAGCCGCTATTTTTGGGGCTTCAAGCGGGGTCTTCTGCACCTCACCTCCCTCTACGAGGACCGCGGCCGGGAGTTTTCCGCCGACCATATCGCGCGGCTGTATCTCACCCGGCTGCTGGGCAATTTGGAGCTGAACGCCGATACCGTGGTCACCTTTACCGCCCCGGTCAATGCCTTTGATACCTACCGGGAGTGGATCTCCGCCTTTTTTGCGGAAAATTACCCCGATGTCCCTTACCGCCTGGTGGATGAATCGGTGGCGGCCGCCATTTCCTACGGCTCTACCCGGGCCGGTTCGGTGGTGTGCGTGGTGGATTTTGGCGGCGGCACCCTGGATGTTTCGGTGGTCCGCATGCCGGAATCCTTTGCCGGGGCGGCGGCCGGAGAAGCGGCCAAGGGCCGGGTGCTGGGCAAAGCCGGCGCCTTCCTCGGCGGCGATGATATCGACCGGTGGCTGCTGGAGGATCTGCTGATGCGGGCCGGCCGCACCGCCGAAGAGTGCGAGGAGATCCTGCCGCAGCTTACCACCCTGGCCCGGCAGATCAAGGAGGAGCTTTCCGCTCAAAGCGAGAGCAGCCGCAGCTTTTTTGATGCCGAGCATTTCAAGACCTACGAGTTCCGCTACACCCAGAATGACCTGCTGGATCTTCTGGAGAAGCACGATTTTTTTGTCACCCTCAATGATGTCCTCAATAACGCCGTCAACATGGCGGAAGCCGGCGGCATTTCCCGCAGCCAGATCGAGCGGGTGCTGCTGGTGGGGGGCACTACCCTCATCCCGGCGGTGCAGCGGGGCATCCGGGGCATCTTTGGCCGGGAAAAGGTGCAGTGCCACAAGCCGTTTGAGGCGGTGGCCCACGGGGCGCTGGCCTTCTCGCTGGGGCTCAATATCGTCGATTTCATCCAGCATTCCTACGCCATCCGCTACCTGGATTCCCTCACCAAGGAGCCGCGGTACAAGATCATCTTCAAGGCCGGCAGCGAATACCCCAGCGAAAAGCCGGTGACCCTCACCCTGTCCTCCTCCTTCCGCAATCAAAAGGCGATCGAGCTGATGATGGCGGAGATTGAGCACAAGCGGATGGGACGGGTCTCCTTTGATGCCGATGGACGGTTTTCTGCGGTGGATGACAGCAGCGATACCGTGCGGCTGCTCAATTACAGCAAAAATTCCGCCAATGCCGCCGTCATTGCCAAGCTGGAGCCGCCCGGCACCCCGCTGGATAAGCGGCTGAATGTGGCCTTTTCCATCAATGCCCGCAAGGAGCTGACCGCCACCGTGCACGATAACCTCACCGGTCAGGATATCTATGTGGATATGCCGCTGGTGGCGCTGCGGTAAAGGGAAAAATCTTGCCTAAAAATTTACCCCGAAACCGTCACTTTGCCCCTCACTTTTTCGCAGCGATTCTGCTATAATAAACCCATAAGCAACCCACTACCCCTCGGGAGGAGGAACCGCATGAAAACCACAAAAACAACCAAGGAAAAACTGGCCGGTCTGGTCCGGGTCATATCCATTCCGCCGGTGATGGTGACCGCCCTGCTGCTCATCCTGTATTTCTGGGGGCCGCAGCCCTTCTGCCCGGTCGGGGAGCTGGTCACCACCATTCTGCTGCTGGGCTTTGTGCCGGTGCTGGCTTATCCGGCGCAGCCGCTGTTCCCCCGCTACCGCAGCCGCGGCCGGGAGGGTCAGCGGGAGCTGGCGTTTGTCTTTACCGGGGTGGGGTATACCATTGCCTTTTTGTGGGCGCTGCTGGCGGGGGTCTCGCCGGAGATCCGCACCATCTGTGCCGGGTATTTTTTCTCGGCGCTGTTCCTTACCCTGTGCAACCGCGTGCTTCACAGGCGCGCCAGCGGGCACGCGTGCAGCGCGGCCGGGCCGCTTTTGTTCCTCATCTACTACTTTGGCTGGTGGATGCTGCTGCCCAGTATTGTGATCGGGTGGCTGGTGGCGTGGGCTTCGGTGGCACTTAAACGCCATACCCCCACCGACCTGCTGTGGGGCGCTTTGTGCAGCGCGGCGGGCTTTGCCATAGCGGTGCTGTGGTTCTAAGGCTTTTTGAAAGTCCCCCCACTAATACGGCAAAATTGCCCCTTTTTTGCAGCCCAAAGGTTAATATTTCACTTTTTTTAACGAAAAGTTTACAATTGAGCCCCCCAAAGGGGGCTTTTTTGATGGAGAGGTTTTTAATTTTCACCAGCTCGGTGAAAGGACATATTGCAAAAGGAACAAGTAAGGGGGCGCCCCCTCTTTGCAAAACGATCCACCGGATTATTTTGCAAATTCATCCCCTGCGGAGTGCCCTCCGGTACAGGAAATTTCGCGCTCTGCACAGCGCGACCAAAGACCGCAAGCCTTTTGAAAAAGGCTTGACCGAAAACTTTTGCGGTCAGCTCCCTTTGGATTTGACTTAAAAGGAAAAAATCCCCCCACCCGATAGAGGTGAGGGGATTTTCTTTATTCTCAGTGGTCGCAGGTGGCGCAGGAGGGGCAGGCACCTTCCGCCTCTTCGCCCTCGTGGACATCCTTTTTGACATGGCCGACGATGGGTTCGGGATCGATGCCCTGGCGGGTGTAGTAGTCGGAAAGCGCGGCCTTGACCGCCTGCTCCGCCAGTACGCTGCAATGCAGCTTGGCGGGAGGGAGGCCATCCAGCGCCTCTACTACGGCGCGGTTACTGAGGGCGAGGGCCTCATTGATGGAACGGCCCTTGATCATCTCGGTGGCGATGGAGCTGGTGGCGATGGCGGCGCCGCAGCCGAAGGTTTTGAACTTGACATCGGTGATGGTATCGCCATCGATCTTGAGGTACATCTTCATGATATCGCCGCAGCGGGCATTGCCTACCTCGCCCACGCCATCGGCATCGGGGATCTCCCCTACATTGCGGGGATTGGTGAAGTGATCCAGAACTTTTTCGCTATACATAGGCAATCTCCTTTACAGATCCTTGATTTTTTCCCAGACGGGGGACATGGCGCGCAGCCCCTCCACAATGGGCGGCACCTGGGCAATGATATAATCGATATCCTCCTCGGTGGTGAGCTCCGAGAGGGAAAGGCGCAGGCTGCCATGGGCGACCTCGTGCTTGAGGCCGATGGCCATAAGGACATGACTGGGATCCAGCGAGCCGCTGGTGCAGGCGGAGCCGGAGGAAGCGCAGATGCCGGCCATATCCAGCCGCAGCAGCAGCGATTCGCCCTCGATGCCCTCGAACGAGATATTAAGGTTGCCGGGCAGGCGGTGCTCCCGACTGCCGTTTAGGCGGGTCCTGGGCAGCTGCAGCAGGGAATCGATCAGGCGATCCCGCATGGCGGTGATGCGGGCCATGTTTTCTTCCAGGCTGGCGGTCGCCACAGTGATGGCTTCGCCCAGCCCCACGATGGAGGCAAGGTTTTCGGTGCCGGCGCGGCGGCCCTTTTCCTGTGCGCCGCCATCCATAAAGATATTAGGCAGGATGCCCTTTTTGACATACAAGGCGCCGACACCCTTGGGCGCGTGGAACTTATGGCCGGAGAGGGAGAGCATATCCACCCCCAGAGCCTTGACATCCACCGGGATATGGCCGACTGCCTGGACGGCATCGGTATGGAACCAGGCGCCATGGGCGTGGGCAATGGCGGCCAGCTCCGCAATGGGCTGCACGGTGCCGATCTCGTTATTCGCCAGCATGATGGAAACCAGCGCGGTATCCTCCCGGATGGCCTTTTCCAGCTCGGCGGGGTCTACCAGGCCCTCCGGGGTGACGGGCAGGTAGGTGACCTCAAAGCCCTCTTTCTCCAGCGCCTTGGCGCTGTGCAGGATGGCATGGTGCTCAAATGCGGCGGTGATGAGGTGCTTTTTGCCCTTGGCGGCCCAGCGGCGCATGCTGCCCTTCAAGGCCCAGTTATCGGCCTCGGTGCCGCAGGAGGTGAAGTAGATCTCGCCCGGCTCGGCATTCAGGGCGGCGGCCACCTGGCGGCGGGCCTTTTCCACGGCGGTACGGGCAGCGCGCCCGATGGAATAAATGCTGCTGGGGTTGCCGTAGTTCTCCATCAGCCAAGGGGTCATGGCCTCCAGCACGGCCGGGGTGACCGGGGTGGTGGCGGCATTATCGGCGTAAACAAAGCGCTTTTCCACAGTGATACACTTCCTTTATCGTATATAGTACAGCCGGAAAATGTTCCCGGCTTTTTATCACGGCAATATAATATACCATCTCGGTATAATTTGCAATAGGGTAAGCGGATTTTTTATCAGGTTTTTTAGGGCTTGCAAAAAATCCGGGGCGGCAGGCTTCGCCTGCGTGTTTCGGCGGAGCCGAAACGGCCTGCGGCCCCCGCAAACCCGCGAAAAATAAAATAATCCGCCCAGCAGCGTTGCACTTTGGCCGTCTGGAGCGTTATATAGGGTAGAGCAGTCCGCAGGGGATTGACAATTTGCATAATTTCCTCCGCATATCATTACGCTATATTTACATGATGCACAAAAATCTGGTAGGATGATAGCGAGAGAAAAATGCTTTCGACAAAAAAGGAGGCCCTATGCTGAATCAGGAAACAAAGAGAAAAAACATTGCGTGCACATTTCTTTGCATTGTCGCCGTGGCGTTTGTGGCTTACCGCCTGTACCAAAGAGAACTGGCAGTCGGGGCGGCCGTGCTGATTATTTATGGGGTTTGCATGTGCTTTTTCTCGCTGCACCTCCAGCGGTTGGTGGCAGAGGGCAAAGCCGATCCCAAACGGCTGCGGTTGGTTCAGTGGGGACTGGTGCTTGTCATTGTGGTGGTAGCGGCGGCCTGGTGCATCGGCAATGCCGTGCTTACCGTTCCGCAGGATGACCGCCACCTTTCCGCTGTGGTAAATGAATTGCAGCCGGGCGCGGCCGAAGAGGAAATTACCGGCCTGCGTATGAAGCGGAACACCAGCTACTGGGCCGAGCGTGATACCTTCGATTTTTCCAACCTGGATTCGATCGCTCAATTTTGCTACCTGGAGGGCGAGGACGCCGATGTCTTGTATCACGCTTTGATGAAGCTGGAACTAAAGCCGGGAAAGGGCCGGTTTATCCTCTCCGCCAGCCAGTTGAAATTTGATCTTTATCTGTGTTGTTCGGATATCTACCTTGGATTTACCCAAAATGGCGATGTGTACCTATTTGGAGAGCCGGAGCTTGACTCACTGGTACCGGCCAACCGCTTTACGCTGGCCGGGAGCGGCTATGTGCAGGTGGAAGCGCTTACCGCACCCTACTTTTCCACCGCCTGATAATTCTGGTACCACGCCACCGCCAGGCGGTCGCAGCGCTCATTTTCCGGGTGGCCGGCGTGGCCCTTCACCCACACAAATTCCACCTCATGATACTTCAGCAGCGGCAGCAGCCTTTCCCACAGGTCCACATTCAGGGCAGGGCTGTTGTCGCTTTTTTTCCAGCCTTTTTTCTGCCAGCCGTACACCCATCCCTTGGTGACGGCATCCACCAGGTATTTGCTGTCGCTGGTGAGGATGACACGGCAGGGCTGCTTCAGGGCGCTCAGCCCCTCGATGGCGGCCAGCAGCTCCATGCGGTTGTTGGTGGTCATCGGCTCCCCGCCGGAAAGCTCCTTTTCCTGCCCCTTGTACCGCAGGATTGCCCCCCAGCCGCCGGGACCGGGATTGCCGGAACAGGCGCCATCGGTAAAAAGCTGCACCTCTTTTTTTTCTGTCATGGTGTTGTTCTCCGTTTCTGTGCCATAATCTATATAATATAAATATTATAGCTCACTTGGGCCGGGATTACAACACAGGCAGGTATGTGCCCTGCCCCTTTTGCCGGTCGGCGCAGGGTGCACATTCGGCAAAAGGGGCATGCGGCCGAACCAGCCCCCTTGACAGAACCACATTTATGCAGTATAATAAAAATGGAACCAAAATATTTGTGCAAGATGCAATATTTTGTCGTGAATTAGGACACAAGATCGTCGGAACGGAATGGGCGGTCTTACATCATACATTAATCCAAAAATAAAAACAGAACCCAAATTTGAATTGGAGGTACACGAGTGACTGAAAAAAAGAATAATGTACCGGCTTCTGCCGAAGCACCCCGTAAAAAGAAGGACGGGGTCTTTGGGCAGTATTTCCGCAAGAGCCGCAGCACCAAAACCGCCGCCGAGATCGCGGCGGAGATCGAACGGGTGATGCGCAGCGAGGAAGCCGCCGTAGGGACCGCCTCCGCAGGAGAACGGCCCGTAAAATCCGCGGCCAAAAAGCCCGGCCAGCCCAAGGCTTCCCAGCAGAAGCCAGCGCAGGCCAAGGCCAAGAACGGCCAAAAGGGCCAGGGCGGCCAAACCGGCAAGTCCAAGCCCGCCGAGGAACAGAAGCCCGCTGCCCAAAAGGAGCAGAAGGCTTCTTCCGCAAAGGGCAAGGCGGAGGGCAAGCCCAAGCAGCAGCCCAAGGCCGCCGCGAAGAATGAGCCCAAGAAGCAGACCCAGCCCGCGGCGCAGAACAAGCCCGCCAAAAGCGAGCCTGCCAAAAAGCAGCCCGCTGCCAAGGGCGGCAGCAAAAAGCCTGCCGCTGCCGCGCAGCAGCCCAACCGCAGCGCCCGCCGCGGCAAAAAGGCCGACGGCACCCGCCGCCCCCCGCTCAGGATCATTTCCCTGGGCGGCCTGGGCGAGATCGGCAAGAACCTGACTGTCTTTGAGACCGAGCAGGATATCCTTGTTGTGGATTGCGGCTCCGCCTTCCCGGATGACGACCTGCCCGGTGTCGATCTGGTCATCCCGGATTTCACCTATTTGGAGAAAAACGCGGCCAAGGTCCGCGGCATCTTCATCACCCACGGGCACGAGGACCACATCGGCTCCCTGCCCTTCCTGCTCAAGCAGATCAAGGCCCCGGTGTACGCCACCGCCCTTACCATCGGGCTCATCAGCGGCAAGCTCAAGGAGCACGGCATCCTCAATCAGTGCAAGCTGAATACCGTCAAGCCCGGCGATACCATCCCGGCCGGCACCACCATGAGCGTCGAGTTCGTCCGTGTCAACCATTCCATACCCGATGCCTGTGCCTTTGCCATCCGTACCCCGGCGGGGCTCATCGTCCACACCGGCGATTTCAAGGTGGATTTCACCCCCATCTCCGGCGAGCCCATCGACCTGGTCCGCTTTGGCGAACTGGGCAGCGAGGGCGTTCTGGCCCTCCTCAGCGATAGCACCAATGCCGAAAAACCCGGCTCCACCCCCAGCGAGCGCATCGTGGGCGAGAGCTTTGAAAAGCTCTTTGAGCGTGCAGCCAATAAGCGCATCATCATCGCCACCTTCGCCAGCAATGTGCACCGCATCCAGCAGGTGGTGGATACCGCCGTCCGGTTCGGGCGCAAGGTAGCGGTATTCGGCCGCAGCATGGTCAATGTCGTGGCCATCGCGCAGGAGCTGGGCTACCTCACCATTCCCGCCGGCGTGCTCATCGATGCCGATAACCTAAAGGACTACACCGATGAGGAGATCGTCCTCATCACCACCGGCAGCCAGGGCGAGCCCATGAGCGCCCTGACCCGCATGAGCATCGGCAGCCACCGCAATATCAAGATCGGCCCCAATGACTGCATCATCATCTCCGCCACCCCCATCCCCGGCAATGAAAAAAGCGTGGGCAAGGTGGTAAACGAGCTGATGAAGCTGGGCGCCGATGTCATCTACGAGCGGATGTACGATGTGCATGTCTCCGGCCACGCCTGCCAGGATGAGACCCGCCTGCTGCTCTCCCTCACCCAGCCCCGGTTCTTTATGCCGATGCACGGTGAATACAAGCACCTGATGAAAAATGCCGGCGTTGGCGCCAGCATGGGCATCCCCGCCGAGCATATCATCATCAGTGATATCGGCAAGGTAGTGGAAACCGATGGCGTGGATATGAAGATCACCGGCATGGTGCCCAGCGGCCGCGTGCTGGTGGATGGTCTTGGCGTTGGCGATGTGGGCAGCGTGGTGCTGCGGGACCGCAAGCTGCTGGCCGATGACGGCCTCATCGTGGTGGTCTGCGCCATCAATGACGCCACCGGCGAAGTACTGGCCGGCCCGGATCTCGTCTCCCGCGGCTTTGTGTATGTACGGGATAACGAGGACCTGATGGCCGATGCCACCGTGGTGGTGCGCAATTCCCTGGAAAAGTGCAAGCTGAACGGCTTCCGCGATTGGGCCACCATCAAGGGGCGCATCCGGGATGAGCTGGGCGATTTCATCGCCAGCCGCACCCGCCGCAAGCCGGTCATCCTCCCCATCATCCAGGAAGTATAACCCCCATCCCCCGGCACTGTCCGGGGGATTTTTGTCGAATATCCCTACCATCAAGTTCCATTATTAGAAAATTTACTTCAATTTCCCATTAAATACTTGACATTATTAGAAAATTTACCTCAATTACCCATTAAATACTTGACATTCGTCTTAAAATGGAATAACCTTAACTTACCAAAATAATCGCCACGTGGCGATTCGTGTTTGTCTGCAAACACGAACTCCCTGCGGGCCAAAGAAAAGGAGAGGTTACACAATGAAAAAGTTTTTAAGCCTTGCGCTGGCAGTTTTAATGCTGGCCGTCATGCTGCCAATCACTGCGCTGGCGGCTGAACCAAGCGGCAGCATCGAGCGCGCCGTCATTACTCATGATAACAAAATCCTGAAAAACGCTGTGTCTGTTGATCTGAAGAATGTTAACTTTGAGTCCAGCGTACAGGTGCAGCTGTACAGTGATGAGACCCTGCTGACCACTGCCACCTTGCAGGGAGTAGATCCCGGCAACCATAATTTCCTGACCTGCTGCATCGCAACCGAGACTGCTGACAAGTACTGGCCTCTGACCCCCTGGACTCCCAGGGATAATGTCGTCCCCAACAAGGCTGTCCTGGTTGTCGATGGACACGAAAAGGATACGAAGAACTTCACGCTTGATGCCGATGAGTGGGCAGCCCTGCCCGGCACCTATGGCGGCAGCATCGAGAGCGCCATCATTACTCATGAGAACGAAGTCCTGAAAAATGCTGTTTCCGTTGAACTGCAAGACGTTACCTTCGCTGAGAGCGTTGCGGTTAAACTATACAGCGGCGAGACTCTACTAACCACTGCCACTCTGAATACGGGCGTCCTGAATGTTGGTCAAAATTATCCCTTCGTGACCTGCTGCATCCCCACCGAAGGTGAAGATGACGCCTGGTCTCTGACCCCCTGGACTCCCAAAGATGATGTTGTCCCCAATAAAGTCGTGCTGTTTGTGGATGACAACAAAATGGACACTATGGAATTCACTCTGGATGCTGCAAAGTGGGCAGCCCTGCCCGGCACGGTGCTCCCCTCTAGCGGCACCATCGTCATCGTCCCCGACCGCACCGAGGACACCCCCAAGACCGACAATCAGAAGAACCCCTCCACCGGCGCCAATGATGTCGTCGCCGCGGCCGTGGCTCTCATGGCCGTCTCCGCCCTTGGCATGGCTGTCCTCTCCCGCAAAAAATAAGCCATCCCCCTCATTTTGGGAGCCCCTTCGGGGGCTCCTTTTTCCTGTTATTTTGCTGTAAATATAGCCCAGCATTTAGTTGAACTACACCCATATTTTACCTCATTCGTAAACTTTTCGTGAAAAAAAGTGAATTATTAACCCCTCATATGCAAAAAAGGGTCGTTTTTGCCGTATTAGTGGAGGGACTTTTCTCCGCCAGGTTTTACGGTTTGTTCACACCGCCGCCCCAAACTGTGGTATAATATTCCCAGAATCCCCCGAAAGGAGCCCCAAAATGAAACGCAGATCTTCCCTTTTCGCCCTGCTGCTGGCCCTGCTGCTGGCCCTCTCCGCCTGCGGCGGGCAGCCTTCTCCCCAGCCCCAGCAGCCCCTCACCACCCTGCAGGAGCTGCAGGAGCTGCTCACCAGGGATTATATCGTCGGCTACCTCTGGTACTGCGATGGCCTGCCGGAACAGGGCGAACTCACCGAGGATGAGTACCTCCCCGTGGACCCTGCGGGCGGCTATGCCACCCTCGCCGATTTACAGCAACTGGTAGAAAAAACCTACACGCCCGCGTGTGTGTCCGCCCTCCTGCAAAATGCGGATACCCTCGGCCGCCCGCGTTTTGTGGAGCGGGAGGGCCGCCTGTATAAAAGCAGCCGGCCGGTTTTCAGCCGCTATTACTGGGATTACGATGCCGAAAGTGTAACCATCACCGAAGAAACTACCGAAAATCTGACCTTCACCGTGACGATGCAAAACCTGCACACCGGCGAAATGCTGCCCCTTACCCGCACCGCCCAAAAGACAGCCGAAGGCTGGCGCCTGGCCGAAGTGGGCATCCCTGCGGCGGAAGCCGACCTGACCACAGCCGCCGCCGAGGAGACCCGTGCCATCGCCGAAAAATTTGTGGCGGCCTTGGTAGAAAATAACACAGATGCCATCGCGGCGTGCGCGGGCGAGGCCCCGGAAACCTACCAGAACTGGCGCGGCATGAGCATCCCCACCGCCGAAATAACCGAAACGCTGGAGGAATATGACGGCTGTGGCCGGTACCGGGTGCACATGGCGGTAGAAAACGCCTTTGGCGTTTTTGCCAAGGGGGAGGAGGATTATCTCCTCATCGTGCAGCAGGAGCAGGGCCAGGAGGCCCCGGTGATTTGCTACTACGAGCCGATGGAGAAGGTGGCCTACAACTACGGCGAGGACCGAGATGACCCCGCCTGCGAAATGGCCCTATTGTTCCTGCAGGCGGAGGGTGGCATGCGGTTTAGCGGCAGCTTTTGGCTGGACCGCGCCACTGCCACCGACTTTGCCCTGACTATGCTGTATGCCGAAAAGGAGGGCAGGACGGCCTTTTCCGCCGAGGAAGCGGCGGCTGCCGCCGAGAAGTACCTAGGGCTTTCCGGGTTTGCGCCCGATGAGAGCTACCGTGGGCCAGAGGGGTATTTTTTGCCGGGGAGGGCGGCCCACAGCATGCCGCATTTGCTGCTGTGGCCCAGCTACCAGGACGGCAGCGGCCGGACGCTGGTGAAGGCCGAGATTTACAGTGACCACCTGAATACCCAGAACTGCCAGGGATATCTTTTCGCTTTCTACACCAATGAGGACGGCAGTCTGCGGCTCTCCTCGGTGACCTGAGGAAGGCGGCGGGGGCGAGCGGAGCGAGCCCGCAGAGGGAGAGGCTCCGGATAGGGGCAGAGCGGGCCGCAGGCCAAACCGTCCCCCAGTGGGGGCGGTTTCGGCGGGCGGAGCCCGCCGGCTCGCCAAAGGCGAGCGGCCTGCGGCCCGGACCCGCCCTCTGCAGAGATCAGAGATTGGACGAGAATTTCCCGCGGAAACCGGCAGTAGACGGGCTGCTAAGAATCTTCATCAAAACTTAAAAAAGCCGGGCGGAAATATGGTGCGAACCGGCTTTACATCCCACCGGCAGGTGTTATAATAGATTTACCTTCGCTTAACAAGAGCACATACGGTTTTTGCGGGCATAAATACAGCCCGACATTGCGCGTCGCGTTGACAGGCGCCAGCCTGCCTACCGCTCCGCGCTT
>OGDY01001093.1_pt1 | contig 32321 bp, 30 predicted proteins | sample 1570341 | NCBI WGS metagenome assembly OGDY01 (sample SAMEA2581972, study PRJEB24529) | metagenome | biome: Human gut stool | place: China | collected 2011 | reverse complement strand
GGCGGCTATGCTTGAAAAGTCTGTCGACACATACTGCTTTGAAGGCGACAGATACCTGCGCGGATTTTTTGATGACGGCTCGCCTCTCGGCTCAAAGACCTGTGACGAATGCAGAATAGATATTCTCCCGCAGGCGTTTTCCGCTCTTTGCTCAGACGGAAAACCCTCGGAGCGGGCAAAAATCGCAATGGCAACGGCGATAAACGAGCTTTATGACAGTGACATCGGCATTATAAAACTGCTTTCGCCGCCGTTTGACAAAACAGTCCGCTCACCGGGATATATAAAAGGATATCCGCCCGGCATAAGAGAAAACGGCGGTCAGTATACGCACGCCGCAGTGTGGGGCGCGATGGCGACTGCTGAAATCGGAAAGGGCGAGCTTGCTTATGAAATGCTCACTGCAATAAATCCGGCGCTCAAAAGCGACAAAAAGCTCGTTCGGTACGGCGCGGAGCCTTATGTTCTGTGCGGCGATGTCGGCTCTGAAATGAGAAACGCGGGACGCGGCGGCTGGAGCTGGTATACGGGCGCGGCAGGGTGGTATCTCCGGCTGCTGCGTGAGCTGTACGGCGCGCAGCCTTGAGGAAAAAATTCACATTTGCGCTATGAACGAGGGGAAAAACGTGCTATACTATCTTTGTATATTCAAAGGAAAAGAGGCGTGACCGTATGGAATACTTCCGCGAAGAGCTGTTCCCCTGCGTATCGCTGACGGCGGTGCAGACCGACAAATTCAAAACCGGCTGTATGACCGCTTATCTTCTCACACAGCTGCACCGCGAAACGGCGGCGGAAAACGCCGTGCTGCCGTATGTGCTGCGCCGCGGCACAAAGTCGCTGCCGGATATGCGCCGCATTTCCGAGCGGCTCGACGCGCTTTACGGCGCGGAGATCGAGCCATCGGTGCGGAAGCTCGGCGAGATCCAGGCCGTCGGCTTCTATGCGGGCTTTGCCGAGGATGCCTTTCTCCCCGGCGAGACGGACGTGCTCGGCGAGGTCATATCCCTGCTCAGCGAGCTTTGGCTATCCCCCGCGACGCGCGGCGGGCTGTTTCTGCCCGCGTACGTCGATTCCGAGCGCGAGCAGCTCGTCGAGCGCATCGAGCGCGTGAAAAATGACAAGCGCAGCTGGGCCTTCCGGCGCCTGCGGGAGAATATGTGCGCCTATGAGGACTATGCGACCGGCGCTTACGGCACCGCGGACGAGGCCGGGAGCATCCACTATGTGAAGCTCACGAAGCACTATAAGGAGCTTCTGGCCGTCTCCCCCATGGAGATCTTCTACTGCGGCAGCCGTCCGGGAAAGGAAGTGGCGGCTATGCTGCGCGAGGCGTTCGCGCTGCTGCCGCGCGGCGAGATCGACCTGGATCTCGGTACCGATATCCGTATGAACGCCGTGGAGGAAAAGCCCCGGTACTTTACCGAGGAGGACGAGATCTCGCAGGGTGTGCTCGCCGTCGGCTTCCGGCTCGGCGAGTGCATGGACGATCCCGACCCGGCGAAGCTCGCCGTGTTCAACGCCGTGTACGGCGCGGGCGTCACCTCAAAGCTCTTTCAGAATGTCCGCGAAAAGCTCTCGCTCTGCTATTACGCCTTTTCGAGCATCGATACGCTCAAGGGCATTATGGCAGTGCTCTCCGGCATCGAGGTCGATAAGTACGACGAAGCCTTAAGCGAGATCCTCGCTCAGCTCGACGCGGTGCGCGCGGACGATATCTCGGAGGCCGAGCTCGCCGCGGCGCGGCGCAGCGTGGCGAACGATCTCCGCGCCGGCGCGGACAGTCCGTACTATCTTGCCGATTTCTATCTGCGCGAGACCGTGCAGGGGACGGACGCCACGCCCGACGATATCGCGGCGCTCGCCGAGACCGTCACGGCGGAGGATGTTGCCGCCATCGCGCGCGGCGTGGAGCTGGACGCCGTATACTTTCTCCGCGGAGAGGAGGCCGAGACCGAATGAACAAGCACGAATATCCCAATCTCGGCGAAACGCTGTATGAGGAAGTTCTTCCGAACGGGCTTTCCGTTCTCGTCGCGGTCAAGCCGGGCTTTCGCAAAAACGCGGCCTTTTTCGCCACGCGCTACGGCGGGGCGGACCGCCGCTTCAAGGTGAACGGCGAGTGGATCGATACGCCCGCGGGCGTCGCCCATTTCCTCGAGCACAAGATGTTTGATATGCCGGACGGACGCAACGTCCTTTCGGACTTCGCCGCGCTCGGCGCGAGCCCCAACGCCTTCACCGGCACCGGCCACACGGCGTATTATTTCACGGGTTCGGAAAACTTCATGGAAAATCTCCGGCTGCTGCTCACCTACGTCTCCACGCCGTACTATACCGAGGAGAGCGTCGCCAAGGAGCAGGGCATCATCGGTCAGGAGATCTGCATGGGCGAGGACAGCCCCGGCTATGCCGGATATTTCCAGCTTTTGAGCGCGCTCTACGACCACCACCCCATCCGCGAGAACATCGCCGGTTCCGTGGAGAGCATCGCGCAGATCACGCCCGAAACGCTCTACCACTGCCACAGCGTCTTTTACCATCCCTCAAACATGGTGCTCTGCTGCGTCGGCGATGTAGACCCCGAGGCGATCGCGGCGGCGGCGCGCGAGATACTGCCGGACACGCCCGGCGAGAAGCCGGAGCGCGACTACGGCGCGCCCGAAACGCTTCTGCCCGCCCGGATGCGCGCGGAGAAAACGATGAGCGTTTCCGCGCCGCAGTTTCTGCTCGGCGTGAAGCTTCCGTATCCCGCGTCCGGCGCGGCGAGAGCGCGGCAGAAGCTTCTTGCGGAGCTTGCCGGCGAGTGTCTGTTCGGCAAGGCCTCGGCCTTTTTCAACGATCTGTATGCCGGCGGACTTCTGAACGGCGACTGCACTGTTGAATACGATTCCTCCGCCGGGACAGCCATGCTGGTCCTCGGCGCGCAGGGCCGCAATCCGGACGCCGTGGCAGAGGCGGTGCACGCGGCCGTGTCCGGCGTTGCGCTGCGCGGACTGGATAAGGAAGCGCTCGAACGCTGCCGCCGCGCGAAGTACGGCCAGCTTCTCGGCTCGCTCGATTCCTTCGCTGACTATGCCGTCTCGCTCGCCGAGAGCAAGCTCGACGGCTGGGATGCGCCCGACGCGTTCGCCGTGCTTGAATCCATCACTCTCGCGGAGTGCGAGGCGTTCCTCTGCGAAAATCTCACGCGTGAGCGTCTGGCGCTCTCCGTGATCCGTCCCAACGCCTGATTTTCCCGCAGCGAAAGGAGTTTTTCCCATGCCCGAAGCATTTCCCGGCGCGATCATCACGTTTCCCATGCTCGGTGAGAGCTTTTCTCTCAACCCGAGCGGTACATACACGATCTTCGGCCATACGTTTTACTGGTACGGCGCGATCATCGGTCTCGGCTTTATCCTCGCCGCACTCTACTGCATGCGGCGCGCGCCGAAGGATTTCGGCATTTCCAAGGACACGCTGACCGACGTTGTACTCATCGGCCTCCCCACGGCGATCATCGGCGCGCGGCTGTATTACGTTTTCTGCCACTGGTCGAGCTATGTCGGCGACACCGTATGGCAGACGCTCTGGAACTGGTGCAAGATCTGGGAGGGCGGCACGGCCATCCCCGGCGGACTGCTGCTCGCCACGTTCTGCGTATGGCTGTACGCGCGAAAAAAGAAGATCCCCTTCGGCGCGATCATGGACTGCGTCGTGCTCGGACTGCTCATCGGGCAGATCATCGGGCGCTGGTCCAACTTTATGAACCGCGAGTACATCGGCGAGGTGACGGACGTCTTCTGCCGCATGGGACTCACGACCGGCGGCACGACGTACTATGTCCACCCGCTGTTCCTGTATGAATCGCTCTGGAATCTCGTGGGCTTTATTTTCCTTGCCATATGGACGCGGAAGGGAAAACGGCAGTACGACGGTCAGGCGACGCTTCTGTACTTTGTCTGGTACGGCCTCATCCGCTTCCTGCTCGAGCCGCTGCGCACCTCGCCCCTGCTCATTCCCGGCACGGCGCTGCGTGCCTCGCAGGTGATCGGCGGCGGCATGTGCCTCGTCGCGCTCGTGATCCTCGTCGTGCAGAGCCGGAGAGCGCACAGACCGGAGGATCTCTATGTGAACCGCGTCCGCGCGCAGAGCGCCGCGGCAGAAGAAAAGGAAAAAACACCGAACGGATCGGAGGATAAAACCGTCTGATAACCGGGAAATAAAATCTAAAAGGAGGAAACAGAATATGAACTTCAATTTCGATTCTCTTATGGACACCATTTCCAACCTGCGCGAGCGCGGCGCGGAATACGCTAACGCTGCCATGGACAAAACGAAAGACGCCGCCCGTCTCGCCAAGCTCACCGTTTCGCTGACGGGGGAGAAGGACGCGCTGAAGAAGGCGTACATTGAGCTCGGCAAAGCGTACTACGAAGAGCATCACAACGATGCCGAGGGCCTGTATGCGCAGCTCGTTGAGGAAGTGGATGCGGTCAACGCGCGCATCGAAGAGATGCAGGCGGAGATCGACGCGCTCAAGGGCTCGTTCCACGTGAGCGAGGACGCGAGCTTTGAGAACGTCGTCGCACAGGACGAAGACGACGGCGACGAGGACATTTCCGTGGAGATCACTGTCGAGGAAGAGCCCGAAGCGCCCGCTGCGGAGACCGCGGAAGAGCACACCGAAGAGTAAAAACGTTTCCGGCGGCAGAGAATTTCTCTGCCGCCGGAAAACTTTTATTTTCGTGTTGACAAATGCGCTCGGATTTGCTATTATATCCCTCGCTGGATTTCCTGCTGGTATAGCTCAGCCGGTAGAGCAGCTGATTTGTAATCAGCAGGTCGGGGGTTCGAATCCGTCTACCAGCTCCACTTTTTCTCGGTGGGTCAAGTGCATATGGGGGTGTTCCCGAGTGGCCAAAGGGGACAGACTGTAAATCTGCTGGCAATGCCTACGGTGGTTCGAATCCACCCGCCCCCACCAAAAGCCCGCATCACAAGATGCGGGCTTTTTCTAGTATTGTCCCGGCGGGGGATTCGATCCGAGCGGGAGTGAATGGAGCGCCGGGGGCGCTCCAGAGCCGCGAGGCGGCCCGCGCCGCCGTGCGGGCGAATCCACCCGCCCCACCAAGAAATAAACCCGCATCGTAAGATGCGGGTTTATTTCTTTCTATGGTTTTTTCGCGGCAAAGAGAATGTCTTCATCAGGAAAGAAGAATGCGGTCGTTATCGAGCGCGGCGCCCGTGCCGGATTTGAAGCGCTCGAGCAGATCGTTTACCTCCATATGAGCGCGCTCCGCCCCGCTGACGTCCAGAACGATTTGGCCGTTATTCATCATCAGCGTCCGATTGCCGAGAGCGAGCGCGGCGCGCATATTATGCGTTACCATCAGGCATGTCAGCTTCTGCTCGGCCGCGATGCGCGTAGTCATGGCCAGAATTTTCTCTGCCGCACCCGGATCGAGCGCTGCCGTGTGCTCGTCGAGCAGAAGGAGCTTGGGCTTTGCTATCGTCGCCATCAGGAGCGTCAGCGCCTGACGCTGACCGCCGGACAGAAGTCCCACCGGCTGCCGCAGGCGGTCTTCCAGCCCCATATCCAGCTCACGCAGCTGTTCGCGGAAATATTCGCGGTCACAGCGGCGGATCTGCCCCAGCCAGCCGCCGCGCCCGGCGGCAAGCGCCAGATTTTCTTCGATTGTCATGCCCGGCGCGCTGCCGCGCATCGGATCCTGAAACAGACGGCCGATGACTTTGGAGCGCCGGTGCTCCGGCCAGAACGTCACGTTTTGACCGTCGAGCAGGATCTCTCCGCTGTCCGTCAGAAAGTTCCCGCCGATCGCTCCGAACAGCGTGGATTTTCCGGCGCCGTTCGCGCCGATGATGGTGATAAAATCTCCGTCCGGCACGCTGAGCGACAGATCGTGCAGAGCGCATTTCTCGTTGACCGTTCCGGGATTGAAAGTTTTGGAAATACTCTTCAGCTCCAGCATGCGTCTCAGTCCGCCTTTCTCTGCATCCGGCGCCGGATGACCGGCAGCTGCGCTTTAAGGTAGGGAACGGAAATGGCGAGCACGACGATGACAGCCGAAACGAGCTTCAGCATGAATGCCGGCATATCCAGCCGCAGCGCAAGGGTATAGACCAGCCGGAAAATTATCGCGCCCAGAACCGCACCCACCGCGCGCAGGAAGATCCCGCCGCGGCCGAGGACGGTGCTGCCGATCAGGAGCGAGGCCAGCGCAATGGTCACCATGCCCTGCCCGATGTTGATATCCGCCGCCTTTTGATACTGCGCGAGCAGGCAGCCGGACAAAGCCGTGAAACTGCCCGCAATGCACAGGCCGATCGTTGTGGTTATCGCCGGGTTGATGGACGATGAGCGCACCATGTCCGGATTGTTGCCGGTAGCGCGGATCGCAAGCCCCATTCGGGTGCGAGCTTATTGACGAACTTGATAAGCTTGCTTTTCAATCAGTTCAGCGACGGACAGGAATATCAAAGCCTTCGCGGTTTTCATCAGAGAGAACACCGTCTGCGTTTTGTTGAGACTCAGCAGCGACGCGCCGCCCATAATGGCAATGTTGATGGAATACAGCGCCGTATTCACGATGATGCCGGCCAACAGGCTGTTGATGCCCATGCGCGTCTGTAAAACGGAAACGATCAGCCCGGACAGCAGCCCCGCGGCCATTGCCGCGAAAATCGCCAGTATCGGATGCCCGGCCATCGCGGTGACTGCGCCGGTCACCGCTCCCAGCGTGAAGCAGCCGTCCGTGGAAAGATCACAGACGTTCAGCATCGAATAGCTCAGATACAGCGCCAATACGGTCACGGAGCAGATCAGCCCCAGCTCCAGCGCCGTCTGTATGAGACCCAGAACACTCGATAGATCCATGGTGGTTTTCCTCTTTCTGCTTTTTTGAAATTTGCCCGGAGCCGGATATACGACCGGCTCCGGGCGATTGGTTCGTTTTGCCGGATTCGGCTTCAGATCAGGATCACGAAAAGCTCTCCGCCGTCGTCAGCGTGGCGATCTTGGTGCAGTACGGCGCAAACGCCTGGGAGAGCGCGTCAAAGTCAAGACCCAGCCCGGCGCAGGTTTCCGTGTTGATGGTGGCGGTGCCGTTATCAAAGGTCCGTACCGGCGTGGAGGAAGGATCTGCGCCGTTCAAAAGAATGTCCGCGATCATGTCCGCCGTCTCGCGGCCGAGGTTTGCGTAGTCCACACCATAACCGAGGAACGCGCCGTTGAGCGCGAAGGAGTCGGCGCCGGTGTACTGCGGGATGCCCGCATCGATGAACGTCTCGTAAATGGCGAGCTCGGCTTTCATGATGGAGTTGTCGGTCGGGGTAAATACGGCGTCAACGCCGTCGGCAACCATGGACTGCGCAGCCAGCATGACTTCGTCCGCCGTGCTGCCGGTGTGTTCAACGTATTCGATCCCGTTCTCGTCCAGATAGGCCTTGGCGCTGGCAATGGCAGCCGTCGAGGAATCCTGTCCTGCGTCATACAAAAGGCCGATTTTCGATGCATCCGGGTCAGCCGCAAAGATCAGTTTCATGACGGCGGCAGTATCCAGATAGTCCGATGTCCCGGTCACGTTGCTGCCCGGCACTTCCAGCGACTCTACGAGACCTGCGCCGACCGGATCGGAAACGGCGGCAAAAACGACGGGCGTCTGGCTATCCTCCGTGGCCGTCTGCATGCGCATGGCGACAGGCGTGGCAACGCCGACGAGAAGATCGGCGCCGCTGCTCTGGAAGTTTGCGATGATCTGCTCCATCACGGTGGCGTCCGCGTTGCAGTTATCATAGTCGATCACAAACTGCACGCCCTTCTCCGCGCTGATCTCCTCCAGCCGCGCCTGAATGTTTTCCACGATCTGGTTCAGGGAGGCATCCTCTACATAGTTGCAGATGCCGATGCGGAAGGACTGCGGCTCCGCTGTCGGTCCGGAGGCACCGTCCGCAGTCTGTGCAGGCTGTGTATCGGACGAGGCGTCCGATACGGTTTGTCCGGCGCCGCAAGCCGTTGTCATCAGCAGCAGGGCGAAGACCAGGACGAGGACGGCAAGGTTTTTCAGGTTCAGGTTTTTCATGGTGATTTCCTCCATTTTTGGCATTTTGCCATGGTATTTTCGGGTGGCGGATGGAGGAGCCGCTGCCAACGGCTGAATTTGGAGTATAAAAAAACAGCCCCTTATCCCACTATGGGACAAGAGCTGTACTCCTGCGATACCACCCAAATTGACGCTTTCGCGTCCGCTCGCTCATGCGCACCATCATACGCATCCCGGTGGATAACGGGTGGGCACCCGTCGGTTCCTACTTGCATCCATACGAATGCGTTCAGACCGCCCTCAAAAGTCCATTCCCCTTACGCCGTTCCGCTGCACTCACACCATCGGCAGCTCTCTGAAGGCCCGGTTTTGCAAGGGTACTCTTCTTTCTCAAAGGTTTCGTTGGTATTTTCTTGTTGGCGTCATTATAGCCGCACTTCACGAACCAGTCAATTGTCAATTTAAATGAAAAAAGTGCGCCGTCAGGCTGCGATTTTCTGTATCCGGTTTAGCGGCGGGCAGCGGCTTGCTTTATTCCGTCGGCTTTGCTATATTGGATCCGGCGGTGAAAGAACTATGAAAAAGCTTCTCGGCTTCTTCCTCGCGGTCTTTATCCTGGTTTCTCCGGCGCTGGCGGCGGGCGGCAATACGGTCGTTTACATCACCCGCACCGGCGAGTGCTATCATACCGGCTCCTGCCGGTATCTCAAAAAAAGCAAGATCGAAATAACGCTTGCGGACGCCGCCGCGCGCGGCTACCGCGCCTGTAAGGTGTGCTGTCCGCCGAGTCTGGACGGCGAGGAGCGGCAGGGGCATGCCTTCGCGGGGAGCGGACAGGCGGGCAGTACGCCGTCTCCATCTCCGTCGGCTTCCCCGACGCCGACAGCCGCACCAACGCCTGCTCCCACTCCGACACCGGCTCCAACGCCGGCGCCGGATCTTGCGGCCAGGGCGTCCGGCGCGGGAAGCGGGCTGTTCTGGGCCGCCGGCGGTGCGGCCGCTGCGGCGGGCGTCTACACGCTTTCCGGCGCTGTCAAACGCCGCTTCGGCAGGGCGGCGAAAAAGAAATAAAGAGCAATAAAATGGCCGGATGCAGACGCATCCGGCCATTTTTGTAAGCCAAAGAATTTTGCTTGGTCAGGCTTCAACGCCCTCCTGCCGCAGCAGCTCTTCCATCCGCGCTTCCAGCGCTTCGTCGGTGCGGAAGAGGCGGACGTATGCTTCAAACTCGGCGTTCAGCTCCGCCGGGGATTTCCCGTATACCTGCTCCATGACGGCGGCGGGGTTTGGCTGGGAGTACATTTCCCTGTACCGCTCTCTGGTGTAGACCGTGAGCAGCCAGTCGGTGAAAGCGCCCGCGATGGGGTAGGTGAAGGCGCAGTTGTGCGCGAAGAAAACCTCCCGGTCCAGCAGCCTGTCCATCGGCAGATACCGCCCGGTCTTGAGATAATAGCCCGTCCAGTCCAGATTTTCGATACCCCACCATTTGCGGTCAAAGTACATGGCAAGCCCCTCCGTCACGGCGGGACAGACCGGACGGTTCCGGACAAAGCTGATGAGGTGCGCGTCCTCGTGGAAGCCGACGCACTGGACGGCGTCGTTATACACGGCATAGATGCGGCTCGGCAGGTCGGCAAAGCCGTTGCAGGGCTCGTCGTCGCCGCAGATGTGTCCTACCTCCTCCGGCGAATCGCAGAGGAAGTACTCGATCTTGAAGTCCGGCGTAAGACCCAGCACCGCGCAGATGTGGGAGAAGCAGCTCTCCTGCAGCGCGGCGATCTTCTCGATATCGCGCTCTGCCGCGGTGTTTGCGCCATAGTGAAGAAGGTAGTGTTCCGTTTCAAATGTCTGCATGGCATACCTCCAGGACGTAATTTAAACGGTTTAAGGGAGCTCCGAGGTGCAGTGCGGGCAGCGCGTGGCGTCGATGGCGATCTCACTCTTGCAGTAGGGGCAGACCTTCGTTTTCGGCGCTTCCTCCACGGGAGCTTCCTTCTTCCGGCCGAGCGCCATGATCTTCTTTACAAAAATAAAGATCACGAACGAAACGATCAGAAAATCGAGCACCTGCGAGAGGAACGAGCCGTACTTGAGCACCGCCGCGCCCGCGGCCTCCGCTTCGGCGAGGGTGGCGTAGGTGTTCCCGTCGAGCGGGAGAAAAAGATTGCTGAAGTCGATCCCGCCGGTCAGCACGCCGACGAGCGGCATGATGACGTCGTTGACGAGCGATGTGACGATCTTCCCGAACGCGCCGCCGACAATGACGCCGACCGCCATATCGACCACGTTCCCCTTTACGGCAAATTCCTTGAATTCCTTGAGTAACGTTTTCATAGTATCGCCTCCGCGATGCATGATAGCAGTCCGCCATTCCGAAGTCAATGAGTTAATTATGACTAACTCAAGGAAGCCTGAGCTAATATTTTGCTGAAAAATGCAAATATTAACAGAAAATCTATTGACAATGCCGGAACATAAAGATAAAATGCGGGCGAAATCCCAAAAAGATAAGGAGGATACTTTCATGAATTGGGGTAAAGTTGGTCTTTTCGCGGGCGGCGTGCTGTTCGGCACGGCAGGCATCAAGATCCTCACCAGCCGCGACGCGAAGAAGGTCTACGCTTTCACGACCGCGGCGGCGCTGCGCGCCAAGGAAGCCGTCATGACAACCGCGACGAATATCCGCGAGGGCGCGGACGACATTCTCGCCGACGCGAAGGCGCTCAACGAGAAGTATGCCGCGGAGGACGCGCCCGAGACGATTGAGGACGCCGCGGAGTAATTCGCCATGAAATGCACGATCCTGCACGATACGGCGGGACGCATCCGTGTCCATCTGGAGCAGCCGCGCATGTCGCTGCTCCAAGCGGACATTCTGGAGGCGTATCTGCGAAATACTCCCGGCGTTGCCGATGTGACGGTCCACGACCGCACCGGCAACGCTACGATTCTTTATACCGGTCAGCGCGCGCCCATCGTCGCGGCGCTCGCCGCGTTTTCCTATGAGAAGTCGGCGGCGCTCGCGCCGGAGCACAGCGTCCGCGTGCTCAACCGCGAGTACGAGGGAAAGCTCATTTTTCGCATCGTCCGCCGGTATACATTGAAGCTCATCCTGCCCGCGCCATTGCGCGCGATCCGTACCGTGATCCGCTCGCTCCGTTTCCTGCGCGACGGCATCCGCTGTCTACTGCACGGGAAGATCGAAGTGCCGGTGCTCGACGCGACAGCCATTGCCGTATCGATCCTGCGCGGAGACTTTGAAACGGCGGGTTCGGTCATCTTCCTGCTCGGCATCGGCGAGCTGCTCGACGAATGGACGCACAAAAAGTCCGTCGCCGACCTTGCCGGGACGATGGCGCTGCAGGTGGACAAGGTCTGGCTCGAAACGACGGACGGCAGCGTGGCCGTGCCGGTCGGCGACGTGCGCCCCGGCGACCGGATCATCGTCCGCACCGGCGGCATGATCCCGCTCGACGGCCATGTCGTCGCGGGGGAAGCGATGGTGAATCAGGCGTCCATCACCGGCGAGGGGCTGGCCGTGCGCCGCACGGCGGGCAGCTACGTCTATGCCGGGACGGTCGTGGAAGAGGGCGAATGCACGATCCGCGTCGATAAGAGCATGGGCTCGGGACGCTACGACCGCATCGTCCATATGATCGAGGAATCCGAAAAGCTCAAGTCCGACACCGAGGCGCAGGCCTCGCATCTGGCGGACAGGCTCGTGCCGTACAGTCTCGGCGCGACGGGGCTTATCTGGCTGCTGACGCGCAACGTCAACCGCGCGCTCGCCGTGCTGATGGTCGATTTCTCGTGCGCGCTCAAGCTCTCCATGCCGATCGCGGTGCTCTCCGGCATGAAGGAAGCCGGCATCCATCACATCTCCGTCAAAGGAGGCCGCTTCATGGAGGCGGTGGCGCAGGCGGACACCATCGTCTTTGATAAGACCGGCACGCTGACCCATGCCGCTCCGCGCGTGGCGGCGGTCGTGCCGTTCGGCGGCAAGGAAGAAAACGACATGCTCGCGCTCGCTGCGTGTCTCGAGGAGCATTACCCGCACTCCATGGCCAAGGCCGTCGTGGCCGAGGCGGAAAACCGCCATATCTCCCATGAGGAACGCCATTCGAGCGTGAGCTATATCGTCGCGCACGGCATCGCAAGCAGCGTGGACGGCGAAAAGGTCATCATCGGCAGCCACCACTTCGTGTTTGAGGACGAGAAGTGCGTCATCCCCGCGGGGGAAGAGGAAAAGTTTGAATCGCTCTCGGCAGAGTATTCGCATCTCTATCTCGCCGCGGGCGGTGTGCTCGCGGCGGTCATCTGCATTGAGGACCCGCTGCGCGCGGAAGCTGCCGACGTCGTCCGCGGTCTGCGCTCTCTCGGCTTTACGAAGCTTGTTATGATGACCGGCGACAGCGACCGCACGGCGAAGTCCGTAGCGGCGGCGGTCGGCGTGGACGAGTACTACTCCGAGGTCCTTCCAGAGGATAAGGCCAACTTCATCCGCCGCGAGCACGAGGCCGGACGGCGCGTAATCATGCTCGGCGACGGCGTGAACGACTCCCCGGCGCTCTCCGAGGCGGACGCCGGCATCGCCATCCGCGACGGCGCGGCCATCGCCCGCGAGGTGGCGGACATCACCATCGGCGCGAACGACCTCTATTCGCTTTTGACACTGCGGCGGCTCAGCTGCGCGCTCATGAACCGGATCCACACGAATTACCGAAACATCATCGGCTTCAACTTTATGCTGATCTGTCTCGGCGTGGCGGGCATCCTGCCCCCGGCGACCTCGGCGCTGCTGCACAATGCGTATACGCTCACCGTGAGTCTCCGGAGCATGACGCGCCTGCTGCCTCCGGCGGAAATCGAATAAGCGCGAAAATCGGCTGTTTCGAAGAAAAACAGCCGATTTTTTACCTGTTCTGGCACGCAGACCAAAATGTCTTGCAAAGCGTGCGCTGTTCCTGCATAATACAAAGTAAATACAGGGAGACCCGCCCGAGAGACAGAAACAGGGAGGAACAAAACCATGAAGCATCGTATTCTTGCCGCCATGATCTGCGTCTGCGCTGCGCTGACGAGCCTCTGTGTTCCGGCGCTGGCCGACGATACGGAAGCGGAAACACCCGTACCCGTGGAAGCAACACCCGCGCCGGCGGAAACAACGCCCGCGCCGGTCGTGGAGCCTGTGGAAGAGACGGTTGGAGCGTCGGTCGAAGAGACGACCGCGGAGACGAAGGTTCAGCCGCTGGAAGCGGCGAACGTTCCGAGTGTTCGGGCGAACTGGAAAGATCCGAAGATCAACGGCACGTTTCTCGAAGTTGGTACCTACTATAAAAACGATCCGTCGGATAACCGCGGCTTTTCCGAAGCAACGGCGGATGATTACAATTTCTATTTTGACGGCACGACGCTGTTTTTGCGAAACGCCGATCTTAAGGGAACGGGGAAACAGCCGATGGGCTCCGCTTTACTCTCGGTCTTTATCCCGCTTGTTATAGATCTGACGGGAGAAAACCGCTTCAGCGTGAACACCTCATACTATCCGATCTCCGCTCAGGACATTACCATTCGCGGTAACGGTTCACTCACGTTGGTTGGCAATATAGCGTACATCACCAGACTGACGATGGAAAGCGGAACGTTCATCACCGACGATCTCCGGCCGTCAAGCACCTCTGTAGCGGGAAAAGGGCTTTATTTTAACGGCGGGTGCTTTACTGCCAATCAGCATTTTGGCGGCCAGATGGGGCTGTATATCGGCGCGGAGTTCTACCGCTGGAAAACAGATCTCAGCAGGGATTATATGCCGTCTATCTTTGAGACGTGTCCTTATCCGGACGGAAAGCCGCTGAGTCTCGTTCAGATGGACGATCCATTCCGCTCGAAGCTGCGCGTCAATCCCGCTACGAACGAGTGGGAGGTATCCTACGACGGCGGGACCACGTGGAAATCTCTCGGTGTGAAAGCCACCGGAGAGGACGGAAAGGACGGGCGGGACGGCCGGACGCCTTCCGTCGGTCCGAACGGCAACTGGTGGATCGGCAGTAGGGACACCGGCGTGAAAGCGGTCGGTACAGACGGACGGGACGGCGTCGACGGTAAGAATGGCGCGGACGGTCTGACGCCTGCCATCGGCGAGAATGGAAATTGGTGGATCGGCGATACCGACACCGGCGTAAAGGCCGGAGGTGCGGACGGCAAGGATGGCACGGACGGCTTGACGCCGACTATCGGCGAGAATGGAAACTGGTGGATCGGCGATACCGACACCGGCGTAAAAGCCGCCGCTGCGGACGGCAGAGACGGCGCTGACGGTAAAGACGGTGTCGATGGGAAGGACGGAGCAAACGGAAAAGACGGCATCGACGGCAAGGACGGCGTTGACGGAAAAGACGGCACGGACGGCGCGCAGGGCGCGCCCGGCCTGACGCCCTCCATCGGCGGCAACGGCAACTGGTGGCTGGGCAATACGGACACCGGTGTGCGGGCTGCCGGAACGACCGGAGCCACGGGCGCTGCGGGCGCGACCGGAGCCACAGGCGCGACCGGCGCCGCCGGACGAAACGGCACGGACGGCAAAGACGGGAAAGACGGAAAAGACGGCGTCGGCATCCGGGAGGTATCGCTGAACGACTCCGGGGAGCTGATCGTCGCCCTCACGGACGGAACGGAAACGAATCTTGGCAAAATCACGGGAGAGGACGGCGCGCCCGGCGTCGGCATTTCCTCCGTGCAGGTGGGGGAAAACGGCATGCTCACCGTGACGCTCACGAACGGCGAGAGCGTGGAGGCGGGCGCGGTGTTCAGCGCGCAGGAGGGGAAAACGGTGAGAACCGTTTCCTATATCACCGCCGCAGCAGCGGCTCTGGCATTCCTCTGGCTCGCGGTGCTGACGACGCTTTTCGCCAAATCCCGCCGCACGGCAGTTCACAGATAAAGATTAGTATCCCCCATTTGCTTGGCAAATGGGGGATGCTTGTATATATCAGAGCTTCTTATGCCATGATGCCGGTGGACTGGAGGAAGAGAATGAGCATCATTACCGGCACGACGAAGCGCACCATGACCGCGTACAGCCGCTTGCGGCGGAACGCCGCGCCGCTGCTCTCGCCGACGAGCTGCCGGATGATCGGGTTGGCGTTCGCGCGCACGACAAATTCCGTCGTGGCGCAGACACTGCTTGCGTATATGCAGCAGAGGCTGGCATAAAAAATCTCCCTCCATCCGCGGCAGCGCCGTGAAAGAGGGAGAACTGTATGCGGTTGGGGCAGAGCCCCAACCCTACGGGCGTTCTTTGAAAATTTCTGCGAGGGCGGGGCTCTGCTCCGCCCGCTGTATTATTTTTCCAGATAATCGAGGCACGCTTCCACATCCGTGAAGCGCGCATAGTGCTCATTCAGCTCCTTGCCCGCAAAGCCCTTATCCACCGCGCCGCGCAGCAGCTCGACCGCGGGTTCCCAATAGCTTTCCGCATCGAGAAACGCGCTCTTTTTCTGCATCCGCCCAAGGGATGAGAGCGTGATGACCTCAAAAATTTCCTCCATCGTGCCGATGCCGCCGGGCAGGGCGATGAAAGCGTCCGAGCGCTCTTCCATGATCGTTTTGCGCTCCGCCATCGTTTCCATGCGGATAAGCTCCGTGCAGTGCTCAAAGAGAATGCCGGGAGTGTTGAAAAAATACGGCACGACGCCGATGATCTTCCCGCCCATTTCGTAGGCCCCGCGCGCCGCGGCGCCCATCATGCCGTGGCCGCCTGCGCCGAACACGAGCGTATGCCCGCGCGCCGCGAGCTCGCGGCCGAGCGCCGTGCCGAGGGCCATGAAGTCCTCGCCGATCTCATCGCGCGCCGCGCCGAATACACAGATATTCAATATCCCATCTCCTCCAGCTTTTTTCGGTAATACCGGAACGCCGTGGGCATGGCGAGCGCTTCGCGCTCGGCTCGCGTCACCCAGACATAGCCCGGAAGCTTCTCCTTGCAGCGGACGATGTACCCGCGCATATGCCATTCTACATGGCTGAAAATGTGCACCGCCTCGCCGCAGGGCTCGCCGGTTTCCGGCGCGTCCGGCAAAAGGTCGTTCGGCAGCTCCCACATCGAGGCGAGAAGCCCCGTATCCGCACGCCGCTGCACGGCGCACGCATCGCCGCAGAGCAAAAGCAGCACCCGCCGGTTTTCGATCCGGCGCGGTTTTTTCTCCGGCAGCACGGGGTAGAGCGCTTCCTCGCCGCAGCGGTGCGCCGCGCAGTACGCCGCGACCGGGCAGCGCGCGCAGCTTGGCGTTCCGACGGTGCAGACCGTCTCGCCCAGCTCCATGAGCGCGCTCGTAAAAGTGCCGCATTCGCCCGTGGGATAGATATCCCGGAGCGCTTCGCGGAAGCGCTTTTTCACCTTGCCGCTGCCGATGCTCTCGCCGAAGCACTCCATGCGCGCGAGCACACGCAGCACGTTTCCGTCCACCGCCGGTTCCGGCAGTCCGTAGGCGATCGAGGCGATCGCCCCGGCGGTATAGTCCCCGATGCCGGGCAGCGCGCGCAGCGCCGCGGCGTCTGGGGGAAATACGCCGCCGTAAGTCTCGCACACGGTTTTGGCGCATTTGTGGAGATTCCGCGCGCGGGAGTAGTACCCCAGCCCTTCCCAGAGCTTGAGCACATCGTCAAGCTCCGCCGCGGCGAGCGCTTCCACGGTCGGGAACGCGCGCGTGAAGCGGTTGAAGTATTCGCGCGCGGCCTCGATGCGCGTCTGCTGCAGCATGATCTCCGAGACCCACACGCGGTACGGCGTCGGCTCCTCCCGCCAGGGGAGAGGACGCGCCTCTTTTTTGTACCAGTCCACCAGCGGACGGGAAAAGTTTTCCATAGGCCGATCCTTTCGTTTCTCCGGATATTATACGCGAAGGACCGGGCCTTGACAACCTTGATTTACGCTCGCCGAGCGGCTATAATACAGATACATCCCATGCAAAGGAGATACAAACTATGGACTACCGGCGTTTTGAAAATACGATCGTCGCGCGCTTCGACCGCGGCGAGGAGATCACGGCGCAGCTTCGCGCGCTGTGCGAAAAGGAAAATATCCGTCTGGCGAGCGTTGAGGCGCTCGGCGCGACGGACGAGTTCACCGTCGGCGTGTACAACGTGGACGAGCATCAGTACCACGCGCTCACGTTCACCGGCGCGCACGAGATCGTGTCGCTGACCGGCACGGTGAACACGATGAACGGCGAATACTACAGCCATCTGCACATGAGCGCCGCGAACGAGTCCGGCGCGGTCGTCGGCGGGCATCTCAACGCCGCGCGCGTGAGCGCGACATGCGAGATGGTCATCCGCGTGATCGACGGCGCGGTGGACCGCTTCAAGGACGATGTGACCGGGCTGAATCTCTTTAAGTTCTGATCCCATGACCGAAAAGCTGTTTTACGCCGACGCGCATATGCGAAAATTCACCGCGCGCGTCCTCACGTGCGAAGAGCGCGGCGGCCGCTTTGCCGTAACGCTCGACCGCACCGCCTTCTTCCCTGAGGGCGGCGGACAGGGCGGCGATACCGGCGCGCTCGGCGGCGTGCGCGTGACGGATACGCGCGAGGAAAAGGGCGAGATCGTCCATTTCTGCGACGCTCCGCTCGTCCCCGGCGCGGAAGTGACGGGCGAGCTTGACGGGGAAACGCGCTTTGCCCGCATGCAGATCCACTCGGCCGAGCATCTTGTGTCCGGCCATGCGCACGCGCTCTGGGGGTGCGAGAACATCGGCTTCCACATGGACGAGCACGGCGCGACGATCGACTTTGACCGCGAGATCGACGCGGCGCAGCTTTTGCAGCTCGAACGGCTTGCAAACGAGGATGTGTGGAAAAACCTTCCGATAAACATCCTCTGGCCGGCGGAGGAAGAGCTTGCGGCAATGCCGTTCCGCCAGAAAAAGGCGCTTGCCATGCCGGTGCGCATTGTGGAGGTGCCGGGGGTGGACCTCTGCGCGTGCTGCGCACCGCATGTGAGCTTCACCGGTGAGATCGGCCTTATCCGCTTAAAAGACCGGATGCGTCACCGCGGCGGCGTGCGCTTTACGATGCTCGCCGGACGTGCCGCCTATGAGGACGCCGCGCTCTGCGCCGCTGAGACCGAAGCGCTCTCCCGTCTCTTTTCCGCGCCGCAGAACGCCCTCTGCGCCGCCGCCGAGCGCGTGCTCGGCGAGCTGGAAGCGGAGAAGCAGGAACGTGCCGCCGCGGAGCGGCGGTATGTCGAGGCGCGGCTCGTTTCATTCCCGCCGTGCGAGGGAAATCTTATCTTTTTTGAAGAGAGCCTTTCGCCCGCCGCACTGCGCGCCCTTGCCGAGGGAGGAAAGACGCGCTGCACGGGCGTCTGTGCCGCGCTCTGCGCGGAGGACGGGGGATACCGGTACGTGATGGCGTCGGAAACGGTCGACCTTCGCGCCGCGGCGCGAAGCATCAACGCCGCGCTCTCCGGCCGGGGCGGCGGCGCGTCGGGCATGATCCAGGGGAGCCTGCTTGCTTCCCGTGAACAAATCGAGGAATACTTTCATGGCAAAATCGGATAAGGCAAACGAAAAAACGAACGTGATGCGCCTGCTCGATCAGGCGGGCATTGCGTATACGCCGCGTTATTACGACGCCTCGCTCGCCTCCGGCACGGAGGTGGCCGCCGCGCTCGGCCAGAGCGCGGAGTGCGTTTTCAAAACGCTTGTGGCGGAGGCAAATACGGGCGAACACTTCGTGTTCGTCATCCCCGCGCCGGAAACGCTCTCGCTCAAAAAGGCGGCGAAGGCGGCGGGCGTGAAGAGCATCGCCATGCTGCCGCAGAAAAAGCTGCTGCCGCTCACCGGCTATGTCCACGGCGGCTGCTCCCCGGTGGGGATGAAAAAACCGTTTCCCACATGGATCGACGAAACGGCGCTTTTGACGGACGCCTTTTTCTGCAGCGCCGGACGGCTCGGCGCGCAGATCGGGATCGATCCCGAAGCTCTGGCGGGCTATATCGGCGCGCAGTTCGCCGATCTCACCGAAGAATAAAAAAGCGAAGAATATAACATAAGGAGGCTCTTTTATGCATCCCGAAATGGAACGCATCCAGAACTGTCTCGCCGCGGTGCGGCGCCACACCAACTTCGTCCCGGAGGTCGCCGTCGTGCTCGGCTCCGGTCTCGGCGGCTTTGCCGACATGGTAAAGCAGACTGCCGTTGTGCCGTACAGCGAGATCCCCGGCTTCCCGGTATCCACCGCGCCCGGCCACGCCGGACGGTTCGTGTTCGGCTATGTGGAGGAAACGCCCGTTGTCGTCATGCAGGGGCGCGTGCACCTCTACGAAGGCTACACGCCGCACGACGTTGTGCTGCCCGTGCGCCTTATGAAGGCCATGGGCGCGAAGATCCTCTTCGTCACGAACGCCTCGGGCGGCATCCGCGGCGATCTCACCGCCGGAACGCTTATGAGCATCAGCGATCACATCAGCGCGCTCATCCCCAACCCGCTCATCGGTGCGAACATCGACGAGCTCGGCGTCCGCTTCCCGGATATGTCGAACGCCTACGATAAGGGCCTGCGCGCCATTCTGCGCGAAACGGCGAAGAAGGACGGCATCGATCTCAAGGAGGGCGTGTATATCCAGTTCACCGGCCCGAGCTACGAGTCGCCCGCCGATATCCGCGCCTCCCGCGCGATGGGCGCGGACGCCGTGGGCATGTCCACGGTCGTGGAGGTCATCGCGGCCAACCACGCCGGTATGCGCGTGTGCGGCGTTTCGTGCGTGGCAAATCTCGCCGCCGGTCTCTCCGACCGCCCGCTTGACGGCGACGAGGTCATCGAAGCGGCCAACGCCGCCGCGCCGAAGTTCAAAAAGCTCATGTGGGATTCCATCGCCGCCATGCATGCGGAGGAGAAGGCATGATCCGCTTTTATAACGGCAAGCTCCTTTCGCTCAGCGGCGGATTTGAGATCTCCGACTGGGAGGTCTGGGTCGAGGAAACGATGATCCTCTATGTCGGGCCTGCCATCGGCGCGCACCCGCCGTTTGAGCGCGAGATCGACCTCAAGGGAAACCTCCTGATGCCCGGCTTCAAGAACGCCCACGCGCACAGCGCGATGACGTTCCTGCGCTCCTACGCCGACGATCTGCCGCTGCAGAGCTGGCTTTTCGACAAGGTGTTCCCGCTGGAGGCCAAGCTCACGCCGGACGATATTTACGCTCTCACGAAGCTCGCGATTCTCGAATATCTCAAGGGCGGCATCACGAGCGCGTTCGACATGTACTATAAGCGCGACGCTTTCGCGCAGGCGTCCATTGACTGCGGCTTCCGCATGGTGCTCTGCGGCGCGCTCGCCGCGGGGGACGACTGGACGGTCGGCGAGATGGACACGATCAAGTTCAACAATCTCCACCCGCTCATCTCCTACATCCCCGGCATCCACGCCGAGTATACGGCCAATCTCGATCTGCTCATGTTTATGAAAATGCTGCTGGACGAGTACAAAATGCCGTTTTTCACCCACAATTCGGAGACGAAGCGCGAGGTGGAGGAATGCATCGCGCGCCACGGCCTCACGCCGACGCAGCTTTTCGAGGAGAACGGCCTCTTTGAGCACGGCGGCGGCGGGTTCCACTGCGTGTGGCTCGATGAGACCGACATGGACATTTTTGCCCGCCGCGGCCTGTACGCCGTGACGTGCCCGGCCTCGAACGCGAAGCTCGCAAGCGGGATCGCGCCGGTGAGCGAATTTCTCCGCCGGAAGATCCCTCTTGCCATCGGCACGGACGGCCCGGCGAGCAACAACGCGCTCAACATGTTCCGCGAAATGTATCTCGCCGCAGTGCTGCAGAAGCTCCGGGAGGAGGACGCCGCCTCGTGCGACGCGCGCGAAATTCTCCGCGCCGCGTGCTCCACGGGCGCGCGCGCCATGCGCATCGACGCCGACTGCATCGCCCCCGGCAAGCTCGCCGATCTCGTCGTGATCGACCTGCACCAGGCAAACATGCAGCCCGAGCACAACACCGTGAAAAACCTTGTTTACAGCGGCTCGAACTCAAACGTGCTCCTCACGATGGTGAACGGCAAGATCCTCTATGAGAACGGCGTTTACCACGTCGGCGAATCGCCGGAGGACATCGTTGCCCATGCCCGCGCCGCCACGGAGCGGATCATAAACAGCTGAAAACCGCATATGCAAAACCGCCGAAGGATTTTTTCCTTCGGCGGTTTTCATATGGGCGGCGGTCAGACGACGCGGTTGGGCGCGTCCTTGCCGGCGAGAATGAGTGAGAGCTGGCGGAGCATGATCTCCACGGAATTGGCAAAGGCGTCTACGGTCGTGCCGGCAATGTGCGGCGTGAGCGTGACGTTATCGAGCGTGAGCAGAGGAGAGTCCGGCGAGAGCGGCTCTTCGTCGAACACGTCGATCGCCGCGCCGCCGATGCGGTGGGCGCGCAGCGCCTCGACGAGCGCCGCCGTGTCCACGAGCCCCGCGCGGGCGCAGTTGACGAGAATGGCGTTCTTCTTCATCATGGCAAGCTCGTCCGCGCCGATGAGGGCGCTCTGCCCGGCCTCGTGGCGCATGTGGATGGTGATGAAGTCAGACTGCCGCAGCAGCTCTTCCTTTGATACCGGCTCGCAGCCGCGCTTTTCGATCTCCTCGGGGGAGAGGAAAATGTCGCAGCCGAGAATGCGGCAGCCGAAGCCCTTGAGCCGCGCGGCGACCATCGTGCCGATCTTGCCGACGCCGATGATGCCGACGGTGCAGCGGCACATATCGCGGTTCATCATGATATTCGGGAACATTTTGACCCATTTGCCCTGCACGAGCGCGCCGTGGGCGCGGGCGATGTTGCGCATTTCGCAGAGCATGAGCGCCACGACGAGATCGGCGACGGCGGTGGAGTTGCGCCCCTCGGCGTTGTATACGGCGATGCCGCGCTCGCGGCAGAGGTCGAGATTGACATTTTCCGTGCCGGTGCGCAGCACGCCGACGATCTTCACGTTCGGCGCGGCGTCGAGCACCGCACGGTTCACGGGCGCAACGTGCGTTACAAGGATCTCCGCCTCGCGCACGGCTTCCAGCATTTCCTCGCTCACAGGGCACGCCTCCGCGCCGCGAAGCTCGGCGGTACGCTCGCACGTCGTGAGGGACTTGATGTCCGTGAGCGTCTTTTCGGTATAGAGCGTCACGTCGCACCCGGGGAGCTTTTTCATGTACTGCATGAGCATTTCCGGCACACCGGCGTCACAGATGCATACGACTTTCATTCGATCGTCTCCTTTTCTTCCGCGCCGTATTTTTCGATCAGCGCGCGGATGGTTTTTGTGAGATACGGCTCTTCAAACGCGATGTTCCAGTGACGGCGCAGGATGAGCGCCGCGAGACGGTAGCGGTCGATCTCCTCCGCGGAAAGCGGCGAGAGCTTCTGGTACTCCTTGAAAAAGCCCTTCCCGATGGAGCCGCGGATGGCGGAAAAGAGGGCAATTTTTGCTTTGCTCGCCTCCGGGAACAGCTCGGCCTCCGAGAAGAAGAACTCCATGAGCGCTTCCTCCACGGCGCGATTGCCGCGCGCGGCGGTCATCCAGTCGATGATCTTGCACTCGCCGGACTTGTCCACGAGGACATTGCCGGTGTGAAAGTCGAGATGGAGCACCGTGTCGTCGTCCGGGAGAGAGCGGAGATATCCGGCGGCGCGCGATTTTTCCTCCGGTGTCAGAAACGCCATACAGTCCTCGCCAAGAATACCGAGACATACCTCGCGCACGTCGTCAAGCTCGCGCGTGTGCGCCTTCTGCACGCGGACGTGACAGCGGGCAAGGTCTCTGCCGGCCTCAAAAAGATACGCCGGTTTTTTCCCCGGCATGTCGTTTTGCGAAACGCCGTCGATGCAGTCCATTACGAAGCCGAAGCGTCCGCCGCGCTCGACCATATCGTAGACCTGCATCCCCGTGCAGCCGAGAGATGCGGCGATCTTCGTATTTTTGTATTCCTTTTCGGCATACTCCCTCGGATAGTCGGGGAAAAATAGCTTTAAGATCTTCCCGTCCTCCGTGCGGAATATCTCCGCCGACCGGCCCCGCGCAAAATGTTCTCCCATAGTCCGCCCTCCTATATTTTCGGCAGCGCCGCAGAATGCAGCGCTGCCAATTTTTATTCCGATTCCAGTATCCGCTTTGCGGCCTCTTCGGCGGCGACGGCGCGAGAGAGCGCTGTTTCAAGATCCGCTGCTACCGCGGTAAAGCCGTGATTTGCCATGATGCAGAGATCGTGGGAGCGCAGCACCTCGGACGCGCTCTCCGCGAGCTTCTTCGAGCCGCTCACGCCGTAGGCGGCGCAGGGGGCGACGATCTCCGGCGTGCGCAGACTCTCCCGGCACGCGGCGAACGTTTGCAGCGCCGCGGAGTGCGTGTGGATCACGGCGCGCACGTCGCCGCGCGCGGCATAGATGCGCCGGTGCATCTCCCGCTCGCTGGAAGGGCGCTGCCCGGCGGCGAAGCTGCCGTCGGCAATGCGGATCTCCACAATATCCTCCGGACGGATGCGGTCATAGTCCACGCCGGACGGCGTGATGAGAAAGCGATCGGCATCGATACGCGCCGAAACGTTCCCCCACGTCGCCTGAATGAGGCGGTTTTCCACGAGCTTTTTCCCGTAGGCAATGACCGACTCGCGCAGCGCGAGATCGGAAACGTCCTGCGTTTCCGGCGGGGTCTCTTTGCCCTGCGCCGCGGCGAGCGACGGACGGGAATATTTTTTCGTATAGACCGCGTGCTCTATAAGGCAGAGCGGCGCGGCGAGCGGCTTCGGCGTCCCGATGCGAGGGGAGAGCCGCGCCGTCATGCACAGCTTTTCGAGCAGGATACACGCGGCGATGAGCTCATTTTCAAACCGCGCTGTCACGACAAAGCCGCGGTTCGGAACGATGCACGCGGTATCGCCGCGCCGCGGCGCGCTTCTTACCGGCACGCGCACGCCGAACATCTGCGCGGCGTCGTCGGTCTCGGCGCAAAGCGCGTGAGGAGCTTTGGCAAATTCGCGGGCGTATCGCCCGGCGGTAAAAACCGCCATGGGCGCGGAAACGGCGGAGAACAGCGCCGCTTCGACCGGCTCTCCGGCGGCGCTGCATATGGCGCCGGGCGCGGTCATCACGAGCGAATCAGCGTCCCAAAGCTCCAGCTCCCTGAGCCGGGCGCGGACGGAGGCGAAGCGCTGCTGCGCGGACATCTGTGTCATGGTGATACCGCCTTTTTAAAATACAGCCAGATAGTGAAGGAGACTGTAAAGATTGAGCACGATGATGAGGATGCCGACGACGGCGAGCAGCGGACGGACGGGGATCTTCTTGCAGATCCACGCCGCGAGGGGAGCTGCGCACACCCCGCCGATGATTAGGCCAAGGATCGTCTGCCAGTAGGACGTAAAATCGCGGATGAGAACGACGAACGTGGTCGTCTCCGCGAGCGTTACGAGAAATTCGGCGGTGTTCACCGTGCCGATCGTCTTTTTCACGTCGTGGCCGACGGCGAGCATCGTAGACGTTACGACCGGGCCCCAGCCTCCGCCGCCGGTGGCGTCAAGAAAGCCTCCGGCGAGACCGAGCGGGTAAATGCCCTTTCCGATGTGGCGCTCCTTCTGGCTTTTCAGGAACGCCTTGCGCAGAATAACAACGCCCATGATAATGAGATAGGCGTCGATGAACGGCTCGAGCGCGTCGCCGGCGCTCGAGAGGAACCACGCGCCCGCCACGCCGCCGATCACGCCGGGGATGGCCAGATGGAAAAAGAGCGACTTATCCACGTTCTTGAGCTTGATATGGGAGAGACCGGACGCGAGCGTCGTCGGGACCTCCGCCACATGGACGACCGCACTCGCGAGCGCGGAGGGAAGCCCCGCCACGGTTTTGAGAAACGTCCGGCAGCTCACGCCGTAGGCCATGCCGAGCGTGCCGTCAATGATCTGCGCGGCGAAGCCGATGACGATGAAAAGAAGAAATTTACCCCAGTTCACAGTGTGTCTCCGCCTTCCAGATAGTCAAAAATGGCGTCGGTGAGCCGGCTGACGCATTCCTCTTCGCTGAGGACCTCGGTATCCAGCACAAGCTCGGCGTCGGTCGGCTCCTCATACGGAGAGTCTATGCCCGTGAACGAGCGGATCTTTCCCTCGAGAGCTTTCTGATAGAGCTTTTTCGGGTCGCGCGCCTTGCAGGTCTCCAGACCGGCACGCACCCAGACTTCGAGAAAGCGCCCGTCGGCGATGCGGCGCGCCTCGGCGCGCCCGGCGGCGAACGGGGAGATGAACGTGCAGAGCGTCACGAGCCCCGCGTCGCGGAAGAGCCCCGCGACCTCGGCGGCGCGGCGGATGTTTTCGATCCGGTCGTCGTCCGAGAAGCCGAGATCGCCGCAGAGACCGCGGCGCAGCTTGTCGCCGTCGAGCATGTAGGCGGCGACGCCCTTTTCGCAGAGCCGCCGCTCGACCTCCTGCGCGATCGTCGTTTTGCCGGAGCCGGAAAGCCCGGTCATCCATACGACGAGCCCGCGCCGCCCGGTGAGCTGCTCGCGCTCGGCGCCGGTCATGGCCTCGGCCGACCAGCGGATGTTGCGCTTATCGTAATCCTCGGAGAGCAGCGCCTCAGTGACGATGCCGCCGCCCGCGATCTCGTAATCGTCCACGATAACGAACCGGCGCGTGCCGTCGCAGCCGGAGTCGGCGGTGTCGAACGCCGTCGGGCGGTCGAGCCGGAGGATCACCTCGGCGACTTCGTTTTTCTGCACCTCGCTGCGCTCCAGACTGTCCAGCTCCGAGGCGTCCACGACGCGGAGGATGCTCTCGAGCCGCGCTTCCACCTTGGCAGTGCCGCACTTGAAGAAATAGCGCTTGCCAGGGCGCAGCGGCTCCTTGCCGAGCCAGAACACGTTCGCGCGCAGCCGCACGCCGACGAAGGGGGCTTCTTCGCTCTCCAAGCACGCGATCTCGCCGCGGCGGACGAAGATCTGCTCGGTCATCGTAAAGCCGGCGGCGTCCCCGGCGATGAACTCCTCCGGCGTGGGCGCGGAAAATACCTCGAGCGAAGCGACCGTCGTTTTCTTCCCGGAGGGGTAGAATACGATCTTATCGCCCGCGCGGAGACTTCCGGCCTCGAGCGTTCCGGCCACGATGCGGCGCTCGTCGCCGCCCTCGGTGAATTTGTAAACGCCCTGCACCGGCATGCGCAGCGGGCGGTTTTCCGGGCTCGGCACGGGGACGAAGGCGTCCATCTGCTCGAGCACCGTGGGGCCGAAGTACCACGGCGTGCGCTCGCTGCGGATGGCGATGTTGTCGCCCTCCATGCCGCTCACGGGGATGAACGCCGCGGGCGAGATGTTGATTTTGGCGAGAAATTCGGTGAATTCCGTGACGATGGAGCGGTAGACCTCCTCGGAATAGCCGACGAGATCCATTTTGTTCACGAGCACCGCCACCTGGCGGATGCCGAGCATGGAGAGAAAGTACCCGTGACGGCGGGTGTTTTCCTCCACGCCGCGCGCGGCGTCGATCACCATGAGCGCGGCCTCGGCGCGGGAAGCGCCGGTGACCATGTTTTTGAGAAATTCAATGTGGCCGGGCGCGTCGATGATGATGTACCGGCGCTTGTCAGACTTGAAGAAGCAGCGCGCCGTGTCGATCGTGATGCCCTGATCCTGCTCATTGTGCAGCGCGTCGAGCAGGAAGGCGTACTCGAACGGCTTCGAGTTGCGGCGGCAGTTTTCCCGGATGGATTCGAGCTTGCCCTTCGGCAGCGCTCCGGCGTCGGCGAGGAGACGGCCGATCACGGTAGATTTGCCGTGATCGACGTGGCCGACGGTGACGATATTCAAAAGCTCCTCGTTTTCCCAGACGTTTCTTGTTTCTTCCATTACATGTACCCTCCCCGGCGAAGCGTTTCGAGCCCGCCGCCGTCCTCGGCGTCCTGGGCGCGGCCGCTGCGCTCGGCAATGTTGGAAAGAGCGCCGGTGCGCAGCTCCTCAATGATCTCGTGAACGTTCCGGCTCTCCGACCGGATCGGCTTTGTGCACGGCGCGCAGCCGAGCGAGCGGTAGCGTGTGCCGTCGCCCTGGTTATAGTAGAGCGACACGGTGGGGATGTGCTCGCGCTTGATGTATTCCCAGACATTCAGCTCCGTCCAGTCGAGCAGGGGATGGATGCGCACATGCGTGCCGGGGGCAAAGTCGGTTTTGAACTGGTTCCAGAACTCGGGCGGCTGGTCGTCCAGATCCCAGTCGTTGTGCTTGTCGCGCGGGGAGAAATAGCGCTCCTTGCTGCGCGAGCCCTCTTCATCGGCGCGCGCGCCGACGATGACGCCGGTGTAGGCGTCGGTGTTCGTGTCGCGCTCGTATTTCCCGGTCTGAAGATTGAGCCGGTAGCGCGGCCAGGTGCCGTCGAGCGTGTGGGTGAGCGCCTCGGTTTTGAGCCGGCGGCAGCACTCGACGCGCGAGCACTTCCCGTCCGGGAACGTTTCGTGGTTTTCAAGCGCTTCGCGATTCTCACCGTAGACCATGTAAAGACCGTACTCCATGGCGAGCTTGTCGCGGTACTCGATCATTTCGGGAATTTTATAATGTGTGTCGATGTGGACGAGCGGGAAGGGGACGTGCCCGTAAAACGCCTTGCGCGCGAGCCAGAGAAGGACCGTAGAGTCCTTGCCGATGCTCCAGAGCATGCAGAGATTGCCGAACGCGGCGTAAGCCTCGCGCAGGATGTGCACGCTTTTGCTTTCCAGTTTATCGAGATGATCTCTCATTCTTCCTCAACCTCCCGCATTTCGTAGCCGTAGTGTTCCATGTAGAAGCCCAGCTTCGCGTTGATCTTGCGCACGAGCCGGGGCGAAATGTCGAATTTATTCTTCTGGTATCCGCGCTGCGAATCGACATACGCCTGAAAGCGCGGCGCGGCCGCCTCAAAGCCGGAGAGCTCCAGACGCCGGTAAATATCCCGCAGCGTATCGACCGGGGCGCGGCAGAAATCGGTGTACGCGATGTCCACGTACCGGTTCTTCGGGAAAAAGGCCTCGAGCTCGAAAAGCTCGCGGTACATGCGCTCGAAAATATCGATGACCGTGTTTTCGATGAGCTCGTCGATGTTATCCGGCTCTTCGGTCAGCCGGAGCGAGTCCATCTCGGTGCGGAACATGTGGATCGTGGAGCGGACGGTCTTGTAGGGGTCGCGGTGGATGTTGATGAACCGCGCGTCCGGATACATGCCCCACAGCTCGCGGATGCGCGCGGTGTTGTCCGGGCTTTTGAGAATGAGCTGTTTGCCCTTTTTGATGTAGGTGAGCTTGCGGACGGCGTAATCGTAGCTGCGCTCCCATTTGCGCAGTTCCTCCACGGGAAGGTCGCTCACGAACGCGCCCTCGATGTACTTTTTATAATTTTCCGGGAACGCGATCATGAGGATGATCGAATACGGCGAGATCGTCAGCACGCCGAACGTCTCCTCCATCGGGAGATCGAGCGAGTACTGCACGTTATCCTGCGGGCGGCCGTTCTGGATGCCCTTTTCGATCGGCGGCTGGATGAGCCGGCCGAGCAGCAGCGAGTAGGGCAGGCCGATCGTGTTCACGGGATCGAACCAGCCGAACTGCTCGTCGCGCGAGAGGACGTTCTGCAGATACGTTGTGCCGCTGCGCCAGTGGCCGAGAATGAAGATCGGGTCCTTTTCGATCTTCGTTTCACGGATGCGCTTGCGGTAAATGAGCGATTCCGCCGCCGCCGCGGGCGCGAGCGCGAGCGCCGTTGCGGAAATGTACAGCGCCTGCGGCAGCCGGTCGCGGGCGATATGGAAGTGGTTCTCTTCCAGCAGATGCACCCAGTTGTCCAGCCGGCAGGTCAGAAGAAAGTGTCCGGGATTGATAGCTTTCACGGTGTTGCCTCGCTAACATATAAAAATCTGGATATTAACATAGCAGGGGAATGTGAACTTAACGTTAAACATTCCCCTGCTATGGAGTCTCTTTACATGAATTTTGCGGCCTTTGCCGGCAGCACGACGCTGAAGCGGCTGCCCTCTCCGGGACGGCTCTCCGCGGAGATCGTTCCGCCGTGCTGCTCCACGATGCGCTTGCAGAGCGTGAGACCCAGCCCGCAGCCGTCGGCGCGGCGGTCGGTGTCGCCCTGATAGAACTGCTCAAAAATGCGCGGGAGCGTTTCCGCGTCCATGCCGCAGCCGGTGTCCCACACCGTCACGGTGACGGTATCCGCTGCGGCGGCAAGACAGATGCCGATGCGCCCGCCGGGGGGCGTGAACTTCACGGCGTTTTCCAGCAGATTCACCCATACCTGATAGAGAAGCTCGCTGTCGCCGACGTAGTCGAGATCCGGAATGTCGGCGGAGACGGAAAGCCCGGCCTCCGTCCAGCGCGGCTCGAGCTGCAGCACGGCGCGCCGGAGCTGCTCGCCGAGCGGGAAGATCTCCGCCTTTCGATGGATCTCCCGGTGGTCGATGCGCGAGAGACGCAGCATGTCATCGATGAGCCCGACGAGCCGGTCGGACTCCTGCGCGATGTACTGGCTGTACTCGTGCTCCTCGGTCTCGGAAAGACCGCCTTCGGCGAGAAGCTGGGCATAGCCGTTGAGAATGGAGAGCGGCGTTTTGAGCTGGTGGGATACGCTCGAAATGAAGTCCTTGCGCAGATATTCGTTGGAGCGGAGCTCCGCCGTCATAAGATTGAAGTTGCGCTCAAGCTCGCCGAATTCCTCCACGCGGTCACGCTCCGGCACGGTGACGTCGTAATTGCCCCCGGCGATCTCGCGCGCGGCGCGGGAGAGCTCGCGGATGGGATTCGTCGTTGAGCGGGATGTGACCGTGATGAGCACCGCGACGGCCGCCACCGCGATGAGCAGAAGCAGTATGTCCTTGGCGGCGTAGCCGAAAACAAGATAGCGTATGTTGTCGCGCTGCTGGAAGATGATGCCGTTTCGCACGAGCGCGCCGAAGGTGAGAGAGAAAAGCGACGTGACGATCACGAGGATCAGCAGAAGGATCGTCAGCCGCGAGCGGACGCGCCTCATCGGATCACCGCCCGGTAGCCGAGACCGCGGACGGTCTGGATCTCAAAATCCGGCACGCCGGCGAGCTTTTCGCGCAGACGGCGGATGTGCGTATCCACGGTGCGCGGGTCAGACTCGCTGTCGTACCCCCAGAGCTCATCCATGAGCATCTGGCGCGTGAAGATCTTCGTGGGCGCGGCGAGCAGCGTTTGCAGCAGCGCAAACTCCCGCGGGCGCAGCTCATAGGAGAACCCCTCGCCGGTGACGAGCAGCGTGTCGGCGTGCAGTGTGCACCCGCCCACGGCGATCTCGCCGGAGTGCTGGATGCCGCAGCGGCGCAGCAGCGCCCCCACGCGCAGCAGCAGCTCCTCAAAATTCACGGGCTTTGTGAGATAGTCGTCCGCCCCGGCGTGAAAGCCGGTGCGCATATCGTCAAAGGAGTTCTTTACCGTTACCATCAGCACCGGCGTCGTGTCGCCCGCTTCGCGCAGCTCGCGGATGAGCCCGTAGCCGTCGAGCCGGGGCATCATCACGTCGGTGATGATGAGATGCACGCGGCTGTGCTCCAAAAGATCGAGCGCCGCCTGCCCGTCGGCGGCCTCCGATACCTCATATCCGGCGCGGCGGAGATGGATGCCGATCAGCCGCCGAAGCCCGGCGTTGTCTTCAACGACGAGAATGTTCGTCATGCTTTGCCCTGCCTTTCGGGGAGAAGATACACTATAATAATAAAGCGCGGAAAAAACGCTGTCAAGCTCCGGCGCACGGCGGGAAAGTTCACAAAACATTAATAAAGAAATGGTTGCGTTATTTGACGAAACGTGGTAGTATATGAACCGAAAAGGGCGAACCAATAAAAATGTGTTTGTTATTAGAACATAATGGGGATTGTGTTCAATTACAAATGCACTGGTGGAAACTTCGCAAGAAACCGCCTGTTTCATGTTTCTCTTTTTCTTCTTCTCTTTCTCCTCTTTTTTACAAAGGATAAGCCGTTGGATATCGGATCGATATAATGACCCGTTACCACACAGGAGGACAGACGATGGAAAGACCGTTTGCAAGCGTTACCGTCACGGAAAAGGCCGCGCGCGCTCTGCGCGGCGGGCATCCCTGGGTGTTCGCCGGGGAGGTGCTCACGAAAGAAAGCCCCTGCCCGGACGGGGAGATCGTGGACGTATATACCGAAAAGGGCCGCTGGCAGGGCGCGGGGTTTTATAACGGCCGCTCGCTCATCCGCGTGCGCATTCTCTCGCGCAACACGAACGACAAAATGGACGAGGCGTTTTTCCGCCGCCGTATCCGGTATGCGCTCGCCTACCGGCAGCAGGTCATGGGCGAGGACTTTGCCGCCTGCCGCCTTATCTTCGGCGAGGCGGACGGCTTCCCCGGCTGGACGGTGGACCGCTACGGCGACGTGCTCGTGAGCGAGGTGCTCTCGCTCGGCATCGAGCAGCGGCACGCGATGCTCTATGCGCTGCTGCGCGAGGAGCTTGCGGCGCTCGGCGTGAACGTGTCGTGCATCTATGAGCGCAACGAATCGCTTATCCGCGAAAAGGAGGGCATGACCTGCGGCAAGGGGCCGTATGCCGCGCCCGGTCTGGAGACAAACCCCTCCGGCCACGCGGAGATCTGCGAAAACGGCATCTATTTCGACGTGGACTATATAAACGGCCAGAAGACCGGCTATTTTCTCGACCAGAAATATAACCGCGCGGCGGCGGGACGGCTGGCCCATGGGCGGCGCGTTCTCGACTGCTTCACGCACACCGGCGCATTCGCGCTCCACTGCGCGGCCGGCGGCGCGGAGAGCGTCACGGCGGTGGACGTGTCCGCGTCCGCGCTCGAACAGGCGCGGCGCAACGCCGAGAGAAACGGGCTCGAAGGGCGCATGGAGTTCCGGCAGGCGGATGTGTTCGAGCTTCTCACGGAGCTCGGAAAGAGCGGCGAAAAGCCGTGGGATTACATCATCCTCGACCCGCCCGCCTTTACGAAAAGCGGCGCGACGGTTGAAAACGCGCGGCGCGGCTACCGGGAGATCAACCGCCGCGCCATGCAGATATTGCCGCGGGGCGGGTATCTGGCAACGTGCTCATGCTCGCACTTTATGACCGACACGCTTTTCCGCGCCATGCTTGCGGACGCGGCGCGCGACGCGAGCGTACAGCTCCGCCAGATCGAGGCGCGGCAGCAGAGTCCCGACCACCCGATCCTCTGGGGCGTGCCGGAGACGAACTATCTGAAGTTTTTCCTGTTTCAGGTCA
>OGDY01001079.1_pt1 | contig 32538 bp, 31 predicted proteins | sample 1570341 | NCBI WGS metagenome assembly OGDY01 (sample SAMEA2581972, study PRJEB24529) | metagenome | biome: Human gut stool | place: China | collected 2011 | reverse complement strand
TGTGACTTCTTTTTGAATTTGATGAAAAAGTCCTTGACTTTTCGTCTCTGGGGGTGCCTGTCGAAATTTGTCGAATCGGAGCGGCGCTCGCGCACCCATAGCCAGTGCCCCCCCCCGTTGACCGGCGCGCAGGCATAAAAAAGAACACCGGGCGCGGTGCCTGATGTTCCTTCGTATTTTATTCATTTTATGTATCATTTTGTCAGTGCCTACGCCATAACCTCTTTAATCGCAGCCATCAGTTCATCATAGGTTTCGACTGCCTTCACATCCGGGTTGTCCTTCTTAATCTGCTCGGTCGTTCTGAAAAGGAAGCCGCCTTTGCTTGCCTTAATCATGCCAAGGTCATTGTAGCTGTCTCCGCTTGCAATCGTATCAAATCCGATGCTCTGAAGCCCCTTTACGGTACTGTACTTGGAGTTTTCGATGCGCATTCTGTAGTCTGTGATTTCGCCGTCACCGGCCACCACCAATGTGTTGCAGAAAATTGTCGGCATTCCGAGTTTCTCCATTAACGGCTTTGCAAACTGTTCGAAAGTGTCACTGACAATCACAACCTGTGTCATATCGCGAAGCTCATCTAAAAATTCTTTTGCGCCCGGAAGCGGGTCGAGAGTGGCGATGGTTTTCTGAATTTCTGCAAGTCCCAGTCCGTGCTCTTTCAGAATATCAAGGCGATACCGCATCAGTTTATCGTAATCCGGTTCGTCACGCGTCGTTTTTTTCAGCTCCGGAATTCCTGCGGCTTCCGCAAATTCTATCCAAATTTCAGGCACTAAAACGCCTTCTAAATCCAAACATACTACATACATTTTATTTATGCCTCCTCTGACTGTTTTAAAAACTATTCTTTTATTCTACCGCAGAGAAAGCGTGAATGCAAGCATTTTTTCAGCGCGTTAGCATGATAAAGCGTGCGCAAGGGGGCGAACCGGAAACAATGCAGCGCGCCGCGTGGCAGACACAGAACAATGCAGCGCGCCGCGTGGCAGACACAAAACAAAGAAGCATTTCGCCGGGCGCGCCAAAAAGGTGGAACGCCGCTCAGCAGTCCCACCTGTGTTTTTTCATATCCACGCAGCCGTTCTCGCGAAATCCCACGCCTTCCGCTTCGAGAAGCCCCCGCTGCTCATGCCAGCCCGGTGCGGTCCGGCCCATGTGGTTTACCACGCGGTGGCAGGGATAATCGCCGTAAAACTCTGCCATGCTGAGGACTTTTCCGACTAGCCGTGAGTTCTTTTCCCGACCGATAAGCGCCGCAATCTGCCCGTAAGAGGCGACTTTGCCCGACGGAATTTCTTCCACGACCGCCAAAATTTCATATATCAGATTTTCGTCTAAAGTCCTGCCCATATTTTAAAAGAATTTATCATAAATTCCGAATGCAAAGATGAACAATACGATTGCCGGCAGTCCATAAGTCAGATAGCCGCGCATCCAGTCGTGCATTTTCAGTCCATGACCCGTATTGACCTCTTCCTTGTAATTCTTCCAGCCCCAGCCGTGGTGCCCTACACAGAAAAGCAGGTAAACCAGTGAACCAAGCGGAAGGAAGATATTGCTTACGAGGAAGTCCTCCAAATCCAGAACCGCTCCGCCGAAGATTGCAAAGCCGTCCCACGCCCATACATTGTATCCGAGCACGCAAGGAGCGGAAAGCAGTGTAATCAGCACGAAGTTCACTGTCGATGACTTCTTTCTTGAGCAGCCGGTGAGCTCCATGCCGCAGCAGATAATATTTTCAAATACCGCAAGCACCGTAGAAAGTGCCGCAAACGCCATGAACAGGAAGAACAGGCTTCCCCAAAGGCGACCCATATTCATATTCGCAAAAATATTTGGCAGCGTAATGAAAATCAAGCTCGGTCCGGAGGTCTGATCCACTCCGTATGTAAAACACGCAGGGAAGATAATCAGCCCAGCTGTAATCGCAACGAAAGTATCGAGCGTCACAACCCGCACGGATTCTCCCAGAAGCGAATGTGTTTTCCCAATATAGCTTCCGAAAATCGACATCGCGCCGATACCCAGGCTCAGCGTGAAGAAGGCCTGATTCATCGCGCCCACAAGGGTATTGATTATGCCGACTTCTTTCATTCTCGCAAAATCCGGAACCAGATAGAATTTCAGCCCCTCTGCCGCGCCCGGCATAAACAGGCTGTTAACTGCCAAAACAACCATAATTACAAGCAGCGCGATCATCATTATCTTCGTAACCTTTTCGAGACCATTTTGCAGCCCTATGGCACAAACTAGGATTCCGATAATCACCACGAGCACCATCCAGAACATCATAACTTTCGGATTTGCAAGCATTTCGCCGAAAGCACCTGTGATTTCGTCAGATGTCTTTCCGTCGAATTTTCCTGCCGCGGTCAGATAGAAATAGTGCAGCATCCATCCCGCTACCGTCGTATAGAACATCATCAAAAGGTAGCAGCCCACCAAGGTCAGATAGCCGTGGATATGCCATTTCTGTCCCGGTTTTTCAAGTGCCTGATAAGCTCTTACCGGACTTTTGCCGCTGGCGCGGCCGACCGCAAATTCCATCGTCATAATCGGAAGTCCTAAAATAATCAGGAACAGCACATAAAAGAGCACGAAGGCACCGCCGCCGCCCTGCCCCGCCATATACGGGAATTTCCACACATTTCCGATTCCGATTGCGCATCCCGCAGAAAGCAGGATAAATCCTAATCTCGATTTTAAATTTTCTCTTTCCATAATCTGTTTCTCCTAAGTGCACATAACATTTCTATTATAGCACTCTTCACAGATTATTTCCAGCTAAATGTTGCCATTCCGTAAATGTAAATGAAGAGAATCGCGCATGGAAGGAAGTATCTGAAAATCGGCTTCATCCAAGGTTTCACCTTTAGTCCGTGTCCTTCGTTTGCTTCCTTCATGAAATTGTCCCAGCCCCAGCCGAAATTGTTGCAGCAGAACAATGCTAAAACCAAAGAACCCAGAGGCAAAATATTCGTCGAAACGATGAAATCCCAGAAATCAAGCCATGAAGTCCCCTCCGCAAAAGGCTGAAAACGCAGCACGCTGTTTCCCAGAGCTGTCGTGATTGCCAGTAAAAAGATTACGATTCCGCACGCGATGCATCCCTTTGGACGCGACCAGCCTGTCAGTTCGCGAATCATCGCCAGGATGTTTTCACATACCGCAAGCACTGTCGAGAACGCCGCAAACACCATGAACAGGAAGAACAAAGCACCCCACCAGCGTCCGCCGTTCATATGGTTAAACACGCTTGCCATCGTATCGAATAAAAGGCTCGGGCCCGCATTTACCTCCAGTCCATATGTAAAGCAGGCAGGGAACATGATAACCCCTGCAATTACCGCAACGAAGGTGTCAAGCGCAATAATATTCACCGATTCTCCCATCAGCGAACGGTCTTTTTCGATATAGCTTCCGAAAATCGCCATCCCGCCCATGCCTACGGACAAGGTGAAAAACGCCTGATTCATCGCGCCGACGATAACCGAACCTGTGATTTTAGAAAAGTCCGGAATCAGGTAAAATGCCATTCCTTCCTTTGCGCCGTCGAGCGTAAGGCTGTGGACTGCCAGCACAATCATTAAAATAATCAAGGCCGACATCATATATTTCGTCACGCGTTCCAGTCCTCCCTGCAGCTCGAAGCTCAGGATGATGAACGCTACAAATACTGTCACAAACAGGTATGTAACATTGACGCCCGGATTCGTAATCATCGACACGAAGCCGAAATCATCGTTTTTTCCGGTCAAAAACTTTACGAAATAGTAAATAATCCAGCCCGTTACAACGGTATAAAACGCCATCAGAGCGATATTGCCGATTAAGCAGATGGCTCCGAACGGTCTCCATTTCTTCTTATTTTTCGCTGTCGAAAGCTTTGGATACATATACAGCGGGCTTGTCTGCGCCGCTCTTCCCACGCTGAATTCCATAATCATCGCCGGAAGCCCCATCAAAATCAGACAAAGCACGTAAATCAGCATGAAGCTGCCGCCGCCGTTTTGTCCGCACATCCAAGGGAACTTCCATACATTGCCGCATCCGATTGCGCATCCTGCGGAAAGCATGATGAATCCCAATCTTGTTCCTAATCTTTCTCTGTTTTCCATAATTAGCAAATTCCTTTCCCGATGTCCCTTGACATCCCACTATTCCCATTATATAATTCATAACATAATTTGTAAAATGAATCTTTTTTATTATATTAATCGAATTTTTCGATTGCTCTTTGCATAAATCTGCAAACGGCGAAAGCAGGAGGCAAAATGGATATTAAAAATTTAGAAACCTTTGTAATGGTAAATGAAATGAAGAGCTTCACGCAGGCCGCCGCAAGACTTGGTTTCACGCAGTCTACGGTTTCTTTTCAGATTAAGCAGCTCGAAAAAGAGCTCAGCATGCCCCTTTTTGAGCGCATCAACCATACCGTTCTTCTGACAAATGGAGGTGAAAAGCTTCTGCCGATTGCCCAGCATATGCTGCGCCTTGCCGCGGAAGCCTCGCATATTTCAACGGAAGCTGAGCCGGAGGGAATTATCCGAATCGCGATTGCGGAGTCGCTTGCCGGCTGGCAGTTCAATACCCGCTTCAAAGATTTTCACCGCAGATACCCGAAGATTCGTCTGAAAATAACCTCGGCAAGCACTGACCAAATGTTTCAGCTTTTGAGCGAAAACCGCGCAGACATTGTCTACACCCTTGACCGCCGTATCTTAAATCATCATTATATTACAGCGTTTGAAGCGCCGGTGCAGATTAACTTCGCAGCAGCAGCGTCGCACCCGCTTGTCGGGCAAAAAAAAGTCGGAATCGGGCAGATTTTAGATTATCCGCTGATTCTGACCGAAAAAGACATGAGTTACCGGGCATTGCTTGATGAAACCCTTGCAGAGACAGGAAGAGAAACGCTCCCGGTGCTGGAATCCGGTGATACGCATCTTATCTGCCGCCTGCTTACACAGGATATTGGAATTTCCTACCTTCCGGAATTCGTGATTTCCGAATATGTACAGGACGGCAGGCTGGCAATTCTGGACGTTCCGGAAATTCATACCGATGTATGGAGACAGCTCCTTTATTCACGCAGGAAATGGATGTCTCCGGAACTTCAGGCGGTTATTGAGTTTTTAAAAGAGTAAAACGTGCTGATTCAGCGTCCGTTCAGCTGCTTTTGGCGCACTCGCCAGTCCGGCATAAACTGCGACAAAAAGGCTTTGAAGTCCGCACCGTGATTGGCAATCTTCAGATGTGCAAGCTCGTGCAGAACCACATACTCGATGCATTCGTCGGGCTTTTCGACAAGTCCGACACTGAACCAAAGCTTTTTCGTCCGCGGGTTGCAGCTTCCCCAGCAGGTTTTCATATCCCGCATCTGCCATTTTTCCGGGTGCAGTCCTGTCTGCCTCCCCCAAAATGCCAAATATTCTTCAAGCTTCGGCCTCAAAAACTCGCGATACCGTTCTAGGATTTCTTTTCGCTCCTCTTCTGACATTTCGGGATTTCGCAGTGCAGATCCCGCTTCCTTTTTCGCCGCTCTCTCGATGACCTTTTGCCTGTGCACGCGAATCCAGTCTGTTTTGCTGCATAAAAATTCCGCAAGACGCTCCTCCGAAAGCCTAAACGGCACTGACACCCTGACATGCCCGTCCGGTGGCAGTACCGTCAAATTGATATTTTTCACATTTTTTCTGATTACTTCTATTTCGAGTTCTTGTATCTGCCTAATCATAATCTGCCTTAGCCAAAAATTTTATCCGGCACGGTATATCCGTCCGGCAGTGCAACAAGTGCGACATAGTTTCCTTCGCTCTGCACCTGTGCGTTCTGCGCCCAAATCTGCGCGGTTTCCGGATAGAACGAGTCGTCCGCGGATGTATCGATACGCGCATTAAAAATGTCGATCACTTTCTGCACGTCGTCCGGGCTTGCTGTTTCCACAAGCATTACCTCGCAAAAACCCGTAACCGCATGCTGATAGCACACTTCCTGCTTCAGTTCAATGTCAGCAAGACCGTGATAAGTCCCATTAATCGCGTCCTTATCTGTCGTTTCAAACATGACACCGCTCAAATCCTCTGCGTCCGCAGGCTGTGCATTCATCAAATCCTGGTACACCTGCTGCAAATTATAAGTCTTGGCGTCCGCAGGCTGCTTTTCACCACATCCGAACATAAAAATCGTCATGCAAGCCATAAGCAGGCAAATCGCAATCGTCCTGAATAATGTTGTGCTTCTACTCATTTTCGTACCCCCCTTCCTTGTTTTGTCTTATTATAATACCACAAAACTCTGATTTTTCATATAATTTAGTCTTGAAAATTGAAACGACATTTAGTATACTATTAGTATATTTTACATATCGTTAGTATACTTTACCGGTCTCCGCTTCGGAAAAATCGAATGTCGTTTGCAAAATTTTTACGGTTGGCAGCGAAATCAACGATGCACTTTCGTCTTTCATATCCGGAGGTCTGGTGCAGGGCATTGTCAGGAGTGATATTAACCCTGCCCTCAGCGTGCAGATTTTCTGGTCGTACGCATCTGCGCTTTTTGAGCTTGTTGACGCAAAATCCGGCTACCTGACGCAGGCCTTCGGTATGCCGGAGGATGAACTTCTTGAATACGGTTTCAGGCAGCTTGCTAATTCGATTTGGAGGAAAAAATAATATTATGAGTCAAATTGTACTTACCGGGCAGCAGTCACTAGCACTGCGCCAAACTGCCGCAGGAGCGCTTAAGCAGACGGGAAGAGTCGAGTTCGGCCCCGGAGCCGTTGACCCTATAATTGAGGTCTTTTCAGACTCTCCTTATATCACGCGCGATAATTGTGAAGAAATCTTTTCCGAACTTATCACGCTTTTTTACACATTCAAAAACGAAACGCTTGACCGTATCGGCGATGAGGCACTTATCAGATACATGAAAAAAGCTTTCGACGGAGAATGCTGTGGGAGCATCGAACTTTTGGAATCACGCGCTCTGCCTGCTCTGGCGAAAAAAGTCAGACTCAAGTATGCAACACCCAATTTAACCGATAAGGAGTTTTAATATGCAGCTGATAAAAAAACAATTTATAAATTCTTTGAAGCTCAGCGCGCGAGAGTATTTGGTTTCTCTTCTGAGAGAAGCACAGAAATCCGGTCTCGTTCTCCCGGAAACTGCCGTGCGCATTCAAAAAGAGGGGATGGATATCGTCGCCGATCTGGCTATGGATTTCACGGACGGCCTGAGCAGTTCCATTCGCATTGAACAGGCACAGGAATTTGTCCTGTCTGTTTTCTATACGGCGGGGCTTGCACTCAAAGTCTGTCCAAGCCCGGACGAAGCAGCCTTTCGTCTCGCTTCCGAGCCGCTCCGAACGCTTTACGATGAAGGCACGAAAATCATAAAAAAGAAACTTGTCACTGCACGCATGCTGCATAGACAAGTTTCCAAAAATATTTTTGCTGTTAAAAACGAGTTCTATGTCTCGACTATCATTGGCGGTATTCGTGGTTTCTTTAAACTCTACAATCCGAAATTCGGCGCACACGAAACGCACATCACCGCAGATTATCCGACTTTTTTGCCTGTAAACGACCTTACGGGAATTGAATTTATCGAAAAATATCTGGAGCATATCGATATTGAGAATCGCTTCTGTCTCTGTTTCGATTCAACTGCTGCAAGCGAAATGCTGTGTCGCCGTTTCGGTGAAGAGCATGAGACCCTCGTGCTTAATATCTTCGAGCAGGTTCTGGCGGAAGCACTCCGCTGTGCCGTTTCCGGAATGCCGGTGAAAGGGCTTGCATGTGATACCTGTGTTTTAAATGACATGCTTTCCAATCTTACGCAGACCCAGCTTTCAGACAAGCTGCATGCTGCGCTTTCTGCAGTGCTGAGTGAATTACAAGCTTCTGGGCCTCATTGCACAATCACACCGGGTGTGATCGAATATGTGAAAAGCGGCCTGCCTATAATATATAATACACTCTGCCTTCTTTAATCTTCGGAGCCTTCGGATACTCGCCATCAATATAACCGATTGCGCAGTGTCCGACGCCTTCATATTCCTCTTTGATTCCCAAAGAATTCAGAAGATTACGCCCCCAATCAGTCTCGAACTCTTCGCGGGCGCGGTTAATCCAGCAGCTTCCAAGGCCCAGTTCGTGCGCCGCAAGCATGAGATTTCCCATAACCAGAGTGCCGTCATATTTCGCGTTGTACCAGTCCTTCTTTGCCAGTACAATCAGCATCGCAGGTGCACCGTAGAACGGGTCCGTTCCCTCTTTTGCTCCTAAAATTTCGCGATTTTTTTCTGAAATTTCATCCCGAAGTTTTTTGTTGGTTACCTGAATGATAATCGTGTTCTGAAAGCCTTTTCCGTTCGCCGCATACAGTCCTGCCTCGATGATTTGGTCCAAGAGTTTCTGCGGAACCGGATCAGGCTTATACTTTCTGATGCTTCTTCTTGATTTGATTTTATCTAAAACTTCACTCATTTTTTCATCCTCCTTTTTTATATTATATCCAAAAAATTTTCACTTTAAAGTTTTAATTGACATTTCTTTCGCATGTGAGTAGAATCTAAGTGTGTGTTTTTGTAAAAACCTAAATTTTTTATTACTTTTTAGTACTATTATTTAGAGGTCAAATATATGCAGCATTTATACGAACTTCCGGAGCTGAAGAGCGGCGGCATAAATAAAAAAATGCCCCGGCTCGAAACGAATCTTGTCGCTTTTTCGCAGATAACCAAGATTCCGATTTCATTTTTCTCGAACAACGGTAAATACATCTGGTCTACAATGGACGAGGCAAGAATCTGCTCCGCAAACACTTCTTTCGGCACAGATGACTTTATTTGCACCAGAAATTTGATTTCGTCAATGAACATCTCGCTTTCTCTGCCGGAAGCCTATATTTTTATGTGTGAAGCAGGGCTGATACATCTCTGCAACCCCCTGGCTCTTGACGGTCATGTTTACGGATTCCTGATTGCCGGACCGATTGCCATGGGTACAAGCATGGAAAAACACATCGGTTCCCTCTCAAACAGAATTGTTGCTTTTGAAGTGGACTATGTGCGTCTCATCCCACTCATTAAAAATATGAACATGTATAAACCGAGCGAGATTTCGTATCTGAACACTCTATTCCAAAATGCAATCAACTCGGTTATGGGAGGCTCTCCTTCCGCAAGCCTTGCAAATCAGCAGTACAAAGAACAAACCGAAATCGGAGAAAAGCTTATTTCGCTCAAAAAGGAACGCATCAATCTCGAGTATCCTTACGAATCGGAAAATGAACTTGCAAACATAATAAAATCCGGAAATGTCGACCTCTGCAAAAAAGGTTTTGGTAAATATATGGAAGATATTATCGTATTTGAAGGCGGAAACATGTCGCTGGTCAAACTTCGGCTGATAGGTTTTTTTACGCACATTACGCAAAATCAATACGAATGGCAGACCAACTTCGATCAATTCTTTTATCTTGAAAGGATCAACGAATCGCAGACATTAAAGGAGATGCACCAGTTTGCAATTTCATTGATATTAACGCTTACAGAGTCCATGGCACAGCAAAACTACTCCGGCGGCTCCTCCGTAATAAAAGAAGTGGTGTCTTACGTAAACACGAATTTTAAAGAAGATATCACACTTTCAAAGCTTGCAGAGCATGTACATGTCAACAGCACCTATTTATCAACACTGTTTAAGCAGGAAATGGGAATTCCTTTCACGACATACCTTAATAACATAAGGTTGTCGCATTCAGAGGAACTCTTACGCACGAGTTATCATTCCATAACTGAGATCTGCCTCATGGTAGGATTTACCTCACCGAGCTACTTCACTAAAGTTTTCAAAAAACATTACGGCATCGGACCGAGAGAGTACCGCCTGCAATATCAATAAAAAACGACCTTAATCAAAAGGCTGTTTTTTTCATTCATTTACTGTTCCGCTCTTGCACAAGTCTTCCAATTCACTGCAGAGTCTGTCTGCAGCAGCCAGATCATCGCGGCGGAATGCCTCCGTAATGCCTGCCTCAACTTGCTGCCGTTTTCGATCTGTTTCCAGATAAGACGAGTCAAAATACTTATCATAAACCATTTTACGGAAGTTCCTGCTGCGAATCCTCCGCACGGTATTGTCTTCAATCAGCAAAACATAGTCTGCACAGTTTGCTGCAAGGTAAAAGTCGTGCGTAACCATAAAAACGGTTCCTCTGTATTCCTTGACTGCCTTTTCCAGTGCCGACTGCGCGTACAAATCCAGATGTGCGCTCGGTTCATCCAGCAGGAGAAGCTCTGCTCCTGTGTGCTCCAAAGCCTCAAGATGCTTAAGATTCCGTTCACCGCCGGAAAGACGATCTTCTTCCGCACTGAGCTGTGAAAAGCAGGCATAATTCACACCGTCCGCGATTCGGATTGCGGGATTTTCGTTCTTAACGATTTCACGAATTAAGGTCGATTTCCCTGTCCCGTTGGCACCGATGAGCGCAGCCTTTTCGCCCTCCTTCAGCTTAAAATTCACATCGCGCAGCAAGTACTCATCGACTTTCAATTCGTAGTCTGTAAGCGCAAGTACCGTGCGGATTTCCTTGCGTTCGCCTTCATGCGCGCCGCTCTGCTTCCCGTTTTCGCCGTCCTCCGGCTCGCCGCCTGTTTCCACCTGCGGAAACGCAATGTGCGGCTCACGCACTTCGATGAACGGTGCCTTTATCTGTCTTGCCAGAAGCCTGTCGAGCTGCGACTGCTTGGCATTGACTGCCTGCCCGATGGTCGGATTTACCATCAGCGTCGCCCGCTTCCGCAGGATTTCCACCATTTCTTCCGTGCGTGCGATTTCCTCCTGCTCCTCTATATGCTGAAACTTTAATTCTATTTTTTTCCGCAGAAGCCTGCAGCGGTATTCGCTGTAAGTACCGTCAAACTCTTGCAAATCCCCGTTTTCCAAATGCAGAATTTTATCAAAACAGTGATTCAGCAGATAGCAATTATGCGTCACCGCCAGAATCGTACCCTTAAACCCGTTGATTAGCCGGCGGAGTCCGTTCAGGTTCTCAAAATCCAAAAACACATCCGGCTCGTCCAAAACCAGAAAATTCGGCGCAAGCAGCATTTCCTTCATAATCTGAAGCAGCTTGTACTCACCGCCGCTGATGTCCGAAAGCCTTGTGTTTTCAAGCGCTCCCATGCCCGCCGCATTGAGCTGCCTGCGAATCACATTTTCATAGTTGTCGCCGTCCATCGCCTCGTTTCGGTCGAGCAAAGCCTGATACTGCGAAAACAGCCACTCCATATCTTCCTCGTCATTTTCCGGATGCGCCATTTCCTCGCAAACCTTTGCAATCTCCTCCTGCAGCTCCGTAAAACGTCTGCTCAGATATTCAAACACCGTGCAGTCCTGCATTTTTTCGCGCACGCAGAACTGTCCGGCATAGCCGGTTCTGCATTCTTCATCCTTTATAATTTTTCCGTCAAACCAGTATTTCTCGGGATTTGTCAGCATTTCGACAAGCGTCGATTTGCCGCAGCCGTTGCTCCCAATCAGCGCGCAATGCTGCCCCTGCTCAATGGAAAACGATATATCGCGATATAGTTCTTTCTCCGGAAAACCATAAGATAGTTTTTCGACCTGAATCATAGATAGTTCCTCTCACTAAATAATTTCTCTGTTAAAATGTCCCCTCGTGTCCGTCTCTCTGTTGAAGCAAGAGTTTCCCCCGCTTCCTTCGAGTTTTTTCTTTGCTGCCTTGACAATGCGTGAAACTTCTTCCGGCGTTTCGGTAGTAAAATTCAGACGGAAAGCCTCTACACCTTCGATGGACGGCATTTCGTCCAAAAGGTTCAGGGTTTTGCCGTTTAGAATCGTCGTCGTGCAGTCCTCGTGTGAAAGAATCGGAAAGGTTCCATATTCATCTCTGAGTTCATAACGGTTTTGCTTGCAGAGCCCACACTGTTCCATCTTTTTCAAAGGACAGTATTTTGTGAACAGCAGCGGTGCGCGGCCATAGACAATCATTTCAAGTGCTGGTGCCTGCCCATAGTCTTTCCGGTACGCCGCAATCAAATCCGCAATCTGTCTGCGGTTCAGCTCATAAGAAAGAGTAATGCGCTTTGCTCCCAGCTCGTGCAGTTTCCGGCAGGTCACGGAATTCACCACATTGAAAGAGTAGTCAGTGATGAACGGGTTACAGTCTTTATAATAATGCAGTCCGCCATAGCCTCCGATTAAGAGCTCGCCTTCCCTCGGTTCATATTCAATCTGATTTCTTCTGATTATATTTTCAAAATAGATTTCCGTCAGTCCCGCCTTGTGGCAAGCTTCGTACTGCTCGCGCGTGGTGACAGAAGCCGTCAGGTATGGTGCCTGAGCCTGCACCGTATCCCTTTCGCTTGCGTCCGTCTGCGCCTCTGCCTCTACCGTTTCCGAAATGACTCTGCGCGGCTTATTGTTTATTTTTTCCTCATATAGTCTATCTACGATTTCACGGCGTGCCTGGTTGAGTATCTTCACCGGAAGAAACGCCCCGCATTCCTCAAATTCGAGGTTTTGCAGCGTAAATACGGTGTCGTTCAGCTTCGCAAACTGCTTCTTCACCTGTTCTATCGTTGTCGGATGGTTTTCTGCCGCCTCCAAAATTTCCTTGCTCTCATAGAAGCACTGCACCCCAAGGCCTTCCGCATCTACCGTCAGATGTGCGCCGGGGTAGGCATAGACTCTCAGGCTGAGCGGGAAACGGCGGAATTCCCCGTCCATATGCTGCTCCAATTCTTTATAAAAAAGATAGTCCTTTGTCTTGTATACAAGGTCGCCTTTTGCAAGCTTTTCCTTGATGCGGATATAGCAGACGCGGTCTGCGCGGTTGATTAGGTTTCCTTCTCGGTCGTAAAGTTTCACAACCGATAAGTTTACATCTTCATTGTTATGGTCAACTCGTATGATGTCATTCTGGCGCAGCTCATCATGCAGCTTGATTTCATACATTCCTTTATAACTGCCACTGATTACGCCGATTTCGTATCCGAAATTATTCGGCTTTTGAATATTGCTCAAATCCTTCGGGTCTTCGCCAAACAGATAGCCTTTCGTAAATGTACGATTAAAAGTCTTTTTCAGCTCGTCTTTTTCTTCAGCGGTCACTGTCCCGTCCAGCGCCTTGCGGTATTTCGCCACGACATTTGCCACATATGCCGGTTCCTTCATGCGCCCCTCGATTTTCAAAGAATCCAGTTCTTTCAAATCCTTGATATAATCGATGGTGTTCAAATCCTTTGTTGAGAGAAGATAGCTTGTCCCAAGCGATTTTCCGGTCGTCTTATTCAGCAGTTCATACGGCTTGCGGCAGGAACCGACGCACCGACCGCGATTTCCGCTCCGATAGCCAATCAGCCCCGACATCAAGCAGTTGCCGGAATACGACATGCACAGCGCCCCATGCACAAAAATTTCAATCGGAACTTTTGCTTCCCTGCGGATTTTCTTTGCTTTCTCAATATCCACTTCGCGTGCCAGTACCACTCGCTCTGCACCAAGCTCCTTCCAAAACAGCGTTCCGTCTAAATCGTCGATTCCCATCTGCGTCGAGCAGTGCGCTTCCATATCCGGAAAATGATTTACGATATAGTCAAACACCGCCATGTCCTGCACGATGACGCCATCCACGCCGACTTCATTCAGAAACGCAAGCTGCTGCCGCATATCCGAAAGTTCCTCTTCAAAAACGATGGTATTCATCGTGACAAATACCTTTACATCCCGCAGATGTGCATAGCTGGCCGCCTCCCGCAGAGTCGTTTCATCAAAATTGCAAGAGTATGCCCGTGCACCGAATTTCTGCATACCAAGATAGACCGCGTCGCATCCGTTTGCGATCGCGGCCTTCAGTGCCTCCATATTTCCTGCCGGAGCCAGTAATTCCGTCATGTGTTCCTCCTATTTACTCCCACTCTATTGTGGACGTCGGCTTGTCTGAAATGTCCCAAAGCACTCTGTTTACACCCGGAACTTCCGCAATAATTCTGTCACGAATTGTGCTGAGTACACTGAACGGAATTTCAACGGATTTTGCGGTTACAGCATCTACCGTATCGATAGCGCGGATAATTGCCGCCCATCCCATGTATCTCTTTCCATCCTTAACACCTGTTGACTTAAGATCCGGAATCGCAACAAAATACTGCCACGGTGTCGGATTCAGCTTGCCGATTTCTTCTCTTACAATTGCATCCGCTTCTCTTACCGCTTCGAGTCTGTCTCTTGTAATTGCACCTGTGCATCTCACGCCGAGACCCGGTCCCGGGAATGGCTGTCTGTAAACCATGCCATCAGGGAGTCCGAGTTCCTTGCCTACAACGCGAACTTCATCCTTATACAGCAGTTTTACCGGTTCTACCAGTTCAAACTGCATATCTTCCGGAAGTCCTCCCACATTGTGGTGTGCCTTTACGCCGTCACTCTCAAGAATGTCAGGGTAGATGGTTCCTTGTGCGAGGAACTCAATTCCTTCCAGTTTGCGTGCTTCCTCTTCAAACACGCGAATAAATTCCGCGCCGATAATCTTCCTCTTCTTTTCCGGTTCTTCCACTCCTGCAAGCTTATCAAGAAAGCGGTCAACAGCATCCACATAAATCAGATTCGCATTCATCTGATTGCGGAATACCTCGATAACCTGTTCCGGCTCGCCTTTACGAAGAAGACCGTGATTTACATGTACGCATACGAGTTGCTGCCCGATTGCTCTGATCAAAAGTGCGGCTACAACCGATGAGTCCACACCGCCGGACAGCGCCAAAAGCACCTTCTTGTCTCCTACCTGCGCGCGAATTGCCGCAATCTGCTCTTCGATAAATGCCCCAGCCAGTGCCGGTGTTGTAATTCTTTCCATAGTTTCAGGGCGTTTGTTGTTATCCATTTTTTCCTCCGTATGTATATAATTTTTTCATTTGTTCCTGCGAAATTTATGCGAGTTGAAACCGAACTTCCCCCGCAAAAAGTTTTTTCCGCAGCCTTCGAACAGCTATTAAATCATTTGCATTCTTGTCACTGAACATAAACCATAAATAATAACATAAGAATAACCAATGACTTTCACTTTGAACCTTTGCTTATCAATCAACTGCAAGTTTTGTCCAAAAGCCGTAGACGGAAGGGCATTATAACCGTATATCCGTTTGCCTTTTTATAATATTAGGGGCAGGACCGCTCTCAATCCGGTATTTCGAAGCTAACCGTCGAATTTACCCGGTCAAGTGCAAGCTGCACCTGCGTCAGTCTTTCGGAAACTTCTTTCAGTTCTTTCTTCGCGTCCTCAATATCGTAGTTCGCATAAATATAATTCACAATCGGTGACGAGCTGAGATACGGGCTCATATCCCTTTCTTTCGGCAGTCTCCTCGCCATCTCCCCGAGGATGTCCTTACGGTAGGAAAGCTGAGGAATATATATGAGAACTTGATCTATCGTCATCTCTATTTCCGGAATAACAGTTGTCGCGTTGAAAATATTCAATTCATGCTTAACCTGCCGGATTCTTTCCTCGAGCTTGTCAAGCGTCCGCAATGCTTCCGTCAAGTTGAACTCCGGTCTCACCGTCTCCGGATCTTCACCCATTGCTGCCGGAAAAGTCGATTTTTTAATAATCTCAGTCGCGAGTGCCGAGCGCTGCTCGTTCAGGCTTTTAATGAGTTTTGCTGCCTCTGCCGATGTGTATTTCATCTATGTACCTCCTGTAAATTGTCTGAAAACTGCTACTTAATATGATACATGGAATAAGGGTTATTTGCAATCAAACTTTGCGAAAAAAGATAAAAACTACGCTTGTTGTGAAAAAAGGAAACGGGCACTCATCGCTGAATTGTCAACTTTGAGTGCCCGCCTCACTAAATTTTGTATCACCACAATAATTCGGAGTAGACTATAGTTTTACTTGTATGCGTAGTAAATGAGTCTTGCCATTTCGCCACGAGTAATAAGATGATCGTCACCACCGAATTTGTGATCTCCGGTGTCTGTATAAATTTTCTTCTCTTGTGCCCATGCCACAGCCTTTGCATAATATACTTCTTTCCTGAAGTCATTGAAAGTCGTTGCCTTCTTTGCCTTTGGCGAACCCACGCTCAGCCATACATAATAGAGTGCCTGGCCTCTGGTGAACACTTGCTCTCCACTGAACTGTCCGTAGTCAATGTAGCCTTTCTTCTTCGCCCAGAATACTGCATAGTAATACGAATCTGTGCTCTTTAAGTCAACAAACCAGTTCTTAATGCCTTTGAAGCCTGTTCTCGGTGCTCCATTTGCCTTGTAAATGTATTCAAAGACTTCACCCTTCGTGCATGCAACCGTAGGTCTGAATTCTTTACTGTTAAGCGGCTTCATAATCTTCTTCTTAACAACCCACTTTACAGCTGCCTTGTCTTCGGATGCTACATCTGAGTAAGTGCCTGAAGATGTGCTTGATTTTACCTTAATCTTTATCGTTTTGCTCGAGTTAAGGTTCAGCGTATAGCCGCCGGATACCTTCTTCATGTAGTCCTTGTCAAGCGGCATATAAGACTTCCGGCCTGCGCTGTCTGTACAAATCAAATATGCATCTTCCATTTCCGCAACACTGCTGAAGGTTGTCTTTCCGGCACTTGTCGTATACTTAACGATTTTCGAGCTTTTCTTTGAGAAAATCTGCACACCGACATTCTTCTGAACGCCGATGCCGATGTAATTCCATTTCGAGTCCAAAAGGTTCTTGCGGTGAAGCGTACTGTTCATCCATGCAAACATTGCGGATTCGCCGGTAACGCTTACGCCTCTGGTACAGTTATAAAGATTTTCGCCGGCAGCTCCGGTGCCGTAGGATGACGGAATTGCTGTGTTAAACAAGCTGCCGTCAGGTCTGCGATGCGCTTTGAGGTCATATTTCACACACTCGTTCGTACGAGTATCACATGCCTTCTGAAGTGCGCCTACCATTGTGAGAAGTTTCTTGCCTTCTTTAAATCTTTCTTTATTGGTTTCACGTAAGATTCTCCATTCTTCCTTATTAACGGAGATGGACTTGCTCGGCATATTAGTTCCGAGCATCGGGATCTTTTTAGAATAACGAAGTTCCTTTGACTTACCATCCAGTGATACAGCAATATAAATTGTAATGCTGCCTTCTTTGTCGGTAGTTGCTTCTACCTTGTAGAACTTGTTTTCTGACAGCTCACATGTACTGCCGTTTTTCACAGCTGCCTTCGCTGCACTTAAAAGCTGCTCCTTCGTAGTCGAATTGCTGATCTTTACCTTGGCCACAGCCTTCCCTACAAGGGACCAGTCTTCTTCCAGTTCCGCGGAAGGTGTGGTATCTACAGGTTTGCCAAGTTTCGGAATGCGTGCTGCAAAAGGATTTCCTTCCTCTGTCACAAGGTCATCGTCGATAGCAACATAAAATGTGATACTGCCGTCAGTGTCTTCAGTTGCCGGTGTAAACTTATCTCTGTAGATGTCAATTGTTGCCGACTGCATATCGCTCGGAAGCGATTTCCATACGAGCTCATGTAAATCGCCATCAGAAGTAAGCTCCTGAGCTTCATAGCTTTTCAAAGCATTCTTTATAGAACTCTCGATTGCCGACATATCGATGTCCGCCCACGAAACCGTAACGCTTCCCATGGTCATGGTGAGCGCAACGGCGAGCGTCAGCAGCATGGTTAATATTCTGCGTTTCATTTTTCTACCTCGTTAATATTCTTTTTCTTTCTGCATTTTTAGCCTTTTTCAGAGACTTTCTTTTTATTATAGCTCGTACATCAATGTGCAAGTCAAGCATTTTTAAAAAAATTTCACAAGATAATTTTCACTGCACTTCCTCCGGTTTTTTCTTTCGTCACCACGATTTGCTTGTCAATTCGCTCTTTCAGTTCCGCAACATGTGAAATAATCCCTACCAGTCTGTTGCCCTCGGTAAGCCCTGCAAGTGCCCGCACCGCCTGCTGCAAGGATGTTTCATCAAGGGAACCGAAGCCTTCGTCGACAAACATGGTGTCCAGTCTGATTCCGCCTGCGTATGACTGGATTTCATCCGACAATCCAAGTGCCAAAGCCAAAGACGCCTTGAAAGATTCGCCTCCGGACAGGGTTTTTACGCTCCTTTCGCTGCCGTTATAGTGGTCGATTACATCGAGCTCCAATCCGCTTTGGCTTCTGTTATTCTCCGCCTTGGCTCTGCGCTTGAGTTCGTACTGCCCGTCTGTCATGACCACAAGGCGGGTGTTCGCCCTCTCGATAATCCTGTCAAAATAAGTCATTTGAATAAATGTTTCAAGCATTATCTTTTCTTTTCCGCTTATATTTCCGTTGGCTGTGTTTGATAATGCTCGTACCCATGTCCATTTCTTTTCAATTTCGGATGCTTCTTCGGACTTTGCGAGAATATTGTCCAAAACACCTTTGTTTGCGGTTATTCTTGTCATCGCCGACTGCTTTTTATCGGACAGAATGCTGCGCCTTTCAATGTTATCTGAAAGGTGCTTCTTCTCTTCTTCCACATCGCATTCAATTCTTCCCTCCAGTATTTTCGTCGCTTCTTTTATCGCTGCCTTGTAGCCTGCAATCGTTTTTTCGCACTCGGAATATTCGTCAGCGGCGGCCTTGACTGCCTCTTCAATAGTGCTTCTTCGGGTGCTGAGATTTTCTATTTCTTTGACCGCCTCCTCTTTTGCGGAAAAGCTCAGTTTCTTTTTTAATTCGCTGATTCTTTGCTCTGCTGAGTTTAACTCGGCTTGCAACGCAATTAAACCTTTTTCAAGTTTGATCGTCTCATTTTTCAAATTTTCCGAAAGTAGCTTCTTATTCGGGACTAACTCTTCGATAAGCTTTTTTCGTTCAACTTTTTTCTTTATGTCCTTAAGCTCCTGAACAAGATCGAAAAGAGCAGACTCACACTCCTTCTGCTTTGCAAGCACAGCCTCCGGAATGCCGTCATATGTTTCAACCGGCACTAACTTCTGTGCACTTGTAAGAACGGACTCTCTTTTCTCTGAAATTTTCACTTTTACTCCATGTGCCGCCTCACTTGCCTGCGTTAATTTACCCGCTGCCATTTCATAATCCTGCTTGATTTTCTCAAGTTCTTCCTTCGTCGGGGCTCCCTCGGCTTTTACTGCAGGCAGAGGATGAGTTGTAGCCCCACATACAGGGCAAGGCGCTCCTTCTTCGAGTGTTTCCGCAAGAATGCCTGCCTGTTCATCCAGATAGAGTTTGTGTTTCAAGTCATAAGTCTGCTTTTTTTCCTTTGTTATGGTCTCCAGTGATGTGTACTGAGATTGCCTTTCTGTCAAATCTTTTTCGAGTTTATTGATCTCGCTGAGCGAGGTGACGATTTCAGCTATCTCGGAAAGAATCTTATTAATAGATTCCTTTTGCGTACTTAGCTTGATTTCTTCCTCTTCCGATTTTATCAAAGTTTCCAGTTCCGCATCCAGTTCCGCAATTTCAGCGTTGACCTTCGCACTCGCCTCGCTCTTTTCTTCGATTGATTTGCTGCTTGCGGATATTGTTTCAGAAATTTCTTTTTCCCTCTTTGCTTTTAACTCCAGTGCTTCATATTCCGGAAGCTCCGCATTTAACACGGATATGCGATTATTCAGTGCCGTTATTTCATGCTTTTTTTCCTCCGCTGCCGCCACTGCTTTCTTCAGCTCGGCAAGCCTTGGTTCTGTCTCTTTCAGTTTTTGGGTCGATTCCGTAAGAGAATCTTCGGTCTTCTTCTGCTCCTCAACCTTTGCAATCAGCTTCGCTTTCTCCGATATTGCCGCATCCAGGGAATTGTACCCCTGCGTGTATTCGTTGTAACGGATATTGTCTTCTTTTAAGAGTGTCTCCAACAGCTCAACAATACCGCCTATCGGCAGCTGCTCGTTCTTTGCCTTATCCACATTCACCAAAAGCGCATTATCCTCCTCGCAGACGATTCCGCTCACATACTGTTTAATACTTTCCCTTGCTCTGTCATACTCCCTCGCAAGTTCCGAGGCTTCCGTTTTCAGCTTTTCCTGAAGCACATAATAATTCTGTGTGTGGAATATCTTCTGAAAAATTTTCTTCCTCTCATCGGTTGGTGCAATGAGCAGTTTCAAAAAATCACCCTGTGCAATCATTGCTATCTGTGTGAACTGATTGCGGTCGATTCCCATTATCTCTACGATTGCCTTGTTAACCTCGTTTCGGTTTGCAATAACCCTTCCGTCGGGGAACCTGAGCTCTGCACCGGCTTTTTCTACAGTCATGCCTTCCCCTCGGGTTTTCTGTCTTTCGTACTCGGGATTGCGCTTTATGCAATACTCTTTACCGGCATATTCAAACAACAGTTCAACCTCTGTCGGAGTTTTCGCTTCCGCATACTTGGAACGAAGCATGTCTGCCGCTCTGTTGTTTCCGCTCGCTTCTCCGTAAAGTGCATAGGTAATCGCATCGAAGATGGTTGTCTTTCCGGCACCCGTGTCCCCTGTAATGAGGTATAATCCGTTCGTGCCAAGTGCATCCATGTCCAGTTCTGTTCTTCCGGCATAAGGGCCGAAAGCTGACATTATTAATTTTTTTGGTCTCATTGCCTGCTCTCCCATACTTTCTCGATCAGCGAACTCATAAATTCCGTTTCCTCACGGTTCATCCCAACACCGTTCTGTTTCAAATAAAATTCGGAAAACAGCTGCAGCGGGGATTTCGTTTCGACGTCTTCCGCTGCACCGATTTCGATTCTGTGTCTTGTCCTTGTGTTGTCGTAATCAAGTTTCATCAAATTATGATAAACAACCCTCAGCTTTGCAACCGCGTCCGGAATATCTTCTTCATCCGTCAGCGTGATATGTGTATAGTCTTGCTGATAGGTTTTCCCTTCATAAAAACTCTTAAGCATCAAGTCCTCGTACTTCCCCTTGAGCTCAACCATATCACGAAGTGGGACGAGCGGGGTCTCACGAATTGCCACTGCCCCGTTTTCTCCTATTTCAACGATGCTCACCGACTTCCTGTCATTCGCCTCCGAAAAAGAATATTTAAGCGGCGTTCCGCAGTATCTTATTTTCTCCGAGCCGATGTTCTGCGGCCTGTGTATATGTCCAAGAGCAACGTAATCAAATTTGTCAAAAACGGAAGCATCCACATTATCCGATCCGCCTACGGAAATTTCTTCCGATTCCGTTCTTGATGCCCCCGTAACAAACTGATGTGTTATCAGAATATTCCTGCTGTCTCCGGGTACCTGCATATTGCCGATTGCAATACGTATCGCATCCGTATAGGTTTCAATCCTCTCCTCGGGATAGAAACGCCGCACATGCGCAGGCTTAATAAACGGAAGCATATAAATCTTTACTTCTCCGTACTCATCGCTGAGTGAGAGCGGCGTTATTTCACCGTTATATACCGGCGAAAAATGAATTCCGCTTCTGTCCATCAGCCGGTTTCCGAAAGCAAGACGCTCCGCAGAATCGTGGTTGCCGCTGATAACGAAAACCTGCAGGCTGCGTTTTGCCAGTCTGACAATGAAGTCATCAAAAAGTTCGACTGCCTCCGCAGACGGAACCGGTTTATCATAAACATCACCTGCAATAAGAACCGCATCCGGTTTTTCGTCGTCTATCACATTGATAATTTTCGTCAAAATATACTTCTGATCCTCAATCAAGGAAAACTCGTTCAAACGTTTCCCCAGATGAAGGTCCGAAAGATGTATTAATTTCATATCTTTTCCCTTCGTCATTCATACGCAGCAATAATTTTCTTTGCAAGTTCCACCTGCTCCTTGGCAACATGGTCCGGCGACAAAATTTTAATATCGCCTCCGAAGTTCATAACCCATGTGAGAAAAACCGGACTCACCGCCACCTTTACGGTTACATCAAAGCTGTCCTCGCCGCTCACCTTCCTCAAGAGCACATCCTGTCCAAACCGGTTTATGATAGGGTCGGCCATTTGGTTCTTGCACCTCAGAGTGACGAACTCATCCCTGCCGTTGTACATGCCGAACATTTTCTTGGAATACAGTGCCATGTCAAAATCCTTGAAATGCTGCGCGCCTTCCCTTCTTTCCTGCAAAACGGTCATTTTCATCATCTTGTCCACCCGATAATGCTTAATCATCCCGGCCTCCGCATCAAATGCCACAAGATAATAATTTTCATCGTCCCAAGTAAGCGCCCAAGGGCTTACTTGATAGGTCTTCCCGCCACGCCTCAGTTCCTTCTCACCGTCAGCATTCCACTTGAAATACTTAAAAGAAATCTGCTTATCTCTGTTGATGGCATTGTGGATGTCGTCCACCGTGTAATAGATACTTTCGTTCATGTTCTTAATACGGTTTGTCACATGGACATTTCGCGAAAGTTTCTTTGCCTCGTACTTACTCGTAAGCCCTTCGATCTTCTTGATGAGAGCCTCGCTCTTCTTACGAGTAATGAATTTGGAGCTTTGGACGGCATCTACAAGCAGCTTCAGTTCCGGGAGTTCAAACTCCCTGCCTGCCAGATAATATTCCGTTCGATTTCCGATTATATTCTTTTCAATGTCCATTCCTATGCTTCTCAGCGCCTCAAAATCATCGTATATGCTTTTTCGCTCAGCTTTAACACCGCAGAGGCTCAGCTCGCTGATGATCTCCGACATACTAAGCCCATGCTCATCATCGGTTTTCTCCTGCATGAGCCGGGCAAGATAGATCAGCTTCAATTTCTGATTTTGAGATTTCGCCATAATGGATCTCCTTCCGTCATTCCTATACCGTTTTCCTGTTTATTAACTTGCTTCCTTCATCCGCATTCTTCCGAGCAGCCGCAATTGAAATTGCGAAATCCACCGAATTCGGTGCTGACATAACTTTCTTGTAAAACACCCCTGCTTCAGTCATGGCCATAATGGCTTTCCGGTTCTTATCGCTCGAGTAGTAAGTGTTCTTTGCCGCATAAAAAATATGTACCTCATCACCTGCCGCAAGCAGTTCGATTCCCTTGATGTGCTCCTTTGGATTGTTGTCCCCGTCGATAAAATATATTGCCATGTTTTCCCTTTCATTATGTACTTTCCGCAGTCTGATTTCAAGTAAATTGTAGCAAAAGGTATGTACAATAAAAAGGACATGGCTTCCCATTCAAAAAATCCCAAATTCAATCATTCCGATGGTTTTGGGATCTGCTCTGTTTTCTCAGTCTTTATCAAATTACTCTTTCCGAAACAAATATGTCAAATCTCTGGTTTCTCCAATCAAATCGATATTGAAACTGCGAAAAAGACGCAGCCAGCCTTTATTGTCCAGTTCCGCATCAATTTGATCTAATTCCTCCGCTGTCAATTCACGTTCATAAATAAACCCTAAATGACGCTGGTAGGTAAACCCTTTGTCCATAAAAAAATCATGGATGGCTTTCTGTACCTCATACGGTTTCATTTCATTTTTTCTAATCTTTTCAAGGTCTGTAACAAGTTTTATTCTATGACGATATTCACTCATCCCAATATCTCCTCTCTGTTTTCTCTTTGTTTACTCCACCTCGAAAGTTTCGTCCTCGAAAAAGACCGCCCATGCAACCACATTTTCCTCTGACAAAACCAGTCCGCCATAACCGAAGTCTATATAAAACTCTTTCTCGTTTGCATTGTACCCGCCTGCGCTCCAGTTGTACTCTCCGTCCTCCGATTTCCAAACGAGAAAACAGAACTCGCCGTCCTGCGGCAGTCCTTTTTCCGATACCAGATTCCATTTGTCTACGCTCAACTTAAAATTCATTTTCTTGACCTCTTTCTTGTCGTTATATGAAATTAGAACCGCTGGTGTTTCAATGGTTCTAATTTAATTTGCAATCATATCAAACAGCCCCGTTTTTCGCATAAAGATCTTGTATTGCTCCGCGCTGTAATTCATATTATTAAAGTTGTAAAGAAACGCGCCCTCATCGTCCTGCGCATAAATCTCATTTCCCCGTACCGCGAGCAGCAAAGGGATACAAGATAAGGTTTCCGGATACTTTTCAATTATTTTTTTAAAATCCTCCTCAATACTCTTGGAGCCGATAAGAGAGTTCAAAATGTTCAATTCAACTTTTATGCTCTCAATATTACGTACCACTTTTTCAAAATCGATGTAATAGTTATAACTTGAAATGCTCGGTCTGAATTTCTCCAGCCACGCATCAAAATCCCTATTCTTCATTTTCAAATTTCTCCATCCTTCTCTTACTTATCTCCAAAAATTCTTCGCAAATATCAATCCCCACAAACGCGCATCCATTTTTCAACGCTGCTACGCCTGTAGTCCCCGACCCGCAAAACGGATCAAGCACGACATATCCGGGCTCTGCAGATGCCTGCATTATTCTTTCAAGTAAATACTCCGGTTTCTGCGTAGGATGCTTTCCCTCTGTTTTTTCAGATGGCTTCGTAAGCGTCCCTGTCCACACATCCTTCATCTGCTTTCCGCCATTCAATTCTTTCATCTTTCGATAATCGAAAAAATGCTTTGCCTTCTTGTCATCTTTTTTAGCCCATAAGATCGTTTCCGTAGAATGAGTAAAACATCGGCATCCTAAATTGGGCGGAGGGTTTGTCTTCTGCCAAGTTATGTTGTTTATTATCTTGAACCCTTCCTGCTCCAGTGCCATTCCAATTGAATATATATTGTGCAGCGTGCCGGATATCCAAATCGTGCCGCTCGGTTTCAGCACTTTTTTACATAAGCGAATCCATTTTCGATTGAACTTATGCTTTGCGTCGATTGTCGTTGCCACTTCTGAGAGCTTATCCCATTCGCCTTTGTTTACGGAAACCATTTTGCCGCCTTGGCAGGTCACCCCGCCATTGCTCAAAAAATACGGTGGATCTGCAAATATCAAGTCCACGGACTCCGGTTTCATTTTGGTCAGGGTTTTCATTGCGTCTCCCGATATGAGCTGCACCTTTTCTGTTCCGAAATACACCGAAACCTTTTTCAAAAATAAATTATCCATTATGCCTGCTCCATTAGTAGTTGCATATTATCACTTCTTTGCCGACTCGGTTGGATGCGTCTGCGTTAATCATTCTTTTTACATCCACAACATCTATTTTGTATCCTTTTCCGCCATACAAGCCGTTAATGAAATCGGTATTATGGTTTGTCAGCATACAGAAGCAGCCTCTGTCCGTTAATTCGTCAAAAAGTTTTGCTAAACGCTTATGGCTTTCAATATCGAAGCCCTCTTTTGTATACGATTCAAAGGATGTCGGGTTCAGCGGAGCATATGGACTGTCAATAAAAATAAAGTCACCTTTTTGAGCGGTTTGGCATGCCGCTTCAAAATCTCCGTCCGTGATTGTCACTCCATGCAAACGTTCCGATACCTCGTAAATCAGGTCTTCCTCGACCGAAGCCGCACGGCTGTTGTTATACGGCACGTTGAAAAGCCCCTTGCCATTTACGCGATACAAGCCATTAAAGCAATGCTTATTAAGAAACACAAATAATGCCGCAAGCTCTGTATCAAACTCCTCACGCATTAATTTGTCATTGTAATGCTCCCTGAGTGCATAGTAATATTTTTTTCCGTCTTCGCCCATATCTGCATCCAACTTGTTAATGCTGCCTAAAAAGTCCTTCGGTGAATTGCAAATCCGGCGATACGCATTAATCAACGCTCTATTTATATCATTTATCAATGCTCTCTCAGGACGCAGCTCGAAAAAGACTGCACCACCACCCACAAAAGGCTCGAAATAGTTATTATATTTTTCAGGCATTCGTTCCCGTATCTGTGAAAGAAGCTGGCGTTTTCCGCCTGCCCATTTCACGAAAGGAGCACACTTCGGATGTATCATTTTATTCCTCTTCTCTACCCTTACGGATATTTGATTTCATATAATTTAATTATACTTGCAAAAGCCGCAAATAACAACTTAAACTTTCTTCCGGTGAGACAAGATTACTTCTGAAAAACAAAAATATATTCATGCGCCAGGAGCAAAAAATCCTTTAACTTTCCTTTCCAATACGGTGTTGAGCGACAATTATGCTGTTCTTTTATTATGATTTCTTTATTCTTAAACCCCGCTCCTAAAAATGCCTCCATTGTTCTGAATCCGAGAGGAACCACGCAGCCGTTTTTTCGGATATCTCCCATCATTACCGCGCACTTTTTCCCATGCTTCAGAACGCGGTATGCCTCCACCGCAACCTTTTCCATGCTCGCTAAAAAGGCCTTTACATCCAGCAGAGAAAGGTCTCCTTCAATTCCGTCGCTGTACTTAATGATGTCTGCATATGGGGGATGCGTGCATACGAAATCAACCCCCTCATCCTTTAAGAGTGATAGGTTGGCAGCGTCTGCTCTTCTGACAATCATCATGGAATCACTATTCCTCGCAAATTTCAAATTTTCCTTCGTGAGTTTGACTGCCTGCGGATTAATATCCACGCCAACTGCATTGCGGTTCAGCAGTTTCGCTTCAATCAATGTCGTTCCGCTCCCCATAAATTGGTCCAAAACCCAGTCGCCCGGATTCGTATACCGAAGAATTAAATTTCGCGGTACATAAGGCGACCAGTTTCCCCGATAGTCTCCTGAATGCGTCGCCCAGCTTCCCCTCTCTTTAAACGACCAGATTGTGGTTTCCTCCAGCTTAAAACCATTTAAATCCATATACACCTCTTTTAGCCTTTAATGTATTTTGTTTACATTATTTTATCATGAATCTGCGCAAAAGGAAAGTGTAAAAAGTTTGTTTCACTATAAGTGAATTTCTTATTCCGAATCCGCATGGCATAATATTCACAAATAGTGAAATCTCACGCAAGTAGGAGGCATTATGTTTTTTAAAGATGATTCTGAGCTTTACCGTGCAATCGGTCAAAATATAAAGTTTTATCGTGAAAAAGCGCATTTAACACAGCAAGAACTTGCTGAAGCTGCAAAACTCAGCCTGAGCTATATTTCCAAAATCGAAGCAAGTGGCTGCGATAAGAGTATGTCGATTTCCGCGTTAAATCAGATTGCGAATGCGCTAAAAATCGAAATTTGTAATTTTTTGAAAGGAAAAGAAATATGAAGCTTATTGAGGCTCAAACAAAAATTGAACAGCTCGCTTTTATCCCTTTTAAGGAATATTTATCTCCAACGCAGGTTGAAGATGCCATGATGATAATAAACAAAGGACGCACGGGGCAGCTTTTAGAACTGACGATAGGGTTAAATCTCTCGAATACAACACTTGATTTTGAAGATGGTGAATTAAAGACGAACAAATGTGACCGCTTTGGAAAGCCTCTGGAGACAATGTTTATTACGCAAACCGCATCCATTATAGATGAATTACTTTCGAAAAAAAATTTTCAGGATACAAAGGTGTACCAAAAGCTCAGGCGACTGCTGTATGTTCCGATCAGCAAAGATGGCAATCCCGGAGACTGGATGTATTTATCTCCAATCCAAGTAGATTTATCACTGCCGAAGTACGCAGCTCTTGCTCAGCAACTTGAAGCTGACTATTATAATATCTGCAGCCAGATGATACAACAATTGTCAGAGTCTGCCACAGCAACGCTGCATACTGTCAGCGGTGAATTCATCCAAGTGCGCACGAAGGATTCCAAACCATATCACCCTATTCACTCATACCTTTATCGACGCCAAATATCTGACAAAAACAGAGCCTTTTATTTCAAAAAAGAGTTTATGAAATATATTACAGAGCTTGAGTAGTATATTATTTGCTAAGTGCGAATAGGGGACAGAACCCGGAAAATCGGCTCTGCCCCCATTGACAACTATTTACTGTTCTTATATCAGTTTTTCACGTTAACATAAAATTTGAAACGGTCTCGAGTGCTGCGCCCTAGCGGTTATTTTCCGTTAATGCGACAGTCCTTTATTTCACATATCAAATTTCCTGAAATTCCACGGTAAATCTACCATCATCTTCTATATGCCAAACTGCCTTTTTAGATACGAGCACACCATCTTCCTGCCTCAGTCCAAATTTCTTATATGTCTCTGCAATGCCGCCGACATATCTTCCCTGTGCATCAATTCTATATACCTTGTATTCAGAATTAGCAAACCTAATAGTAATTGTAGACGCATTTTCCGCAAGTCTATCCTTAATGGCCCTAGGCAAAACTAAAATGTAAGCTCTGATATCATTTTCAGTAACAATTCTTTCGACAGTTGCTGACGGTTGAACGTCATCTGAAGCGGTATGATTCATTATGTTGTCAAGAGCTGTTTTGCTGAAAACCGGTTTAAATGTAAAACCAATTTCCTTCTCAATGCAGGTGTTAATTAATTCTTTGCCATCTACAATAATAATAGGTCTAGCGGGATCAATTTGCTGTGCTTCTAACTTGGCATTATCTGATACTCTCCCTGTGGTAATGAACATTCCAACGCCACTTCCAAAGGAGCCTCTTAGCGCACGAATTTTTTCGGGAGCAACAGTACTCGATGGTGCATAGCGTTTCGCCTGTATGTAAAATGGTTCATCAACTGCGTTAGATAAGCCACCAATGCCTTTTCTTACCGCAGTCAGATCAATTCCACCATCACCGGATTTTCTTGTAACAAAAACTTCTTCCAAGCCTATTTTCTCTAAATAAACTTTTAGAAACTCTTCGAATTGATAGCCATCCTCGAAGTATTGATAAAATTTATCTGCAATGTCCTTATACTCTTCTGATGATAACTCAATATTGTTCCTCACTATACCACTCCTCATAAATAGTTCTGCTTGGAAAAAATGTTCTTTAACCATGCTTTCTAAATACGGCGTCAAGCGTTTTATTGTACTATTCAAACACTTGGACTAAAAATTTTATCTGGTCGTTTTTTGGTACGCGTTTGTACATTTTATTCATCTTACTTCTCATTGTTATGCATCTCGTCCAAAATTTTAGATTCAAAATGGAGGCATATATGTAACTACGAATATCTATTTGCTAAAGTTATTGGCCAAGTCATATCAAATGCTTTTTTGATATTCTCTATAAACTGTAATAATTCTTCTACCGTCCTATAATCTGAATAATAATATGTTACAATGTCTGAGCTTTGAATAAATTTCCATACTTCTGTCGAAGACACTTCTTTAAATATAGCCTTTAAATTATCATTATTGAAATCACTTGGCAAATTAGCAAATAAATTCTTTATTTTATCTGCTGTATATAAAGCCGTTTCTTCCTTCATATCCATTGATCTCCAAAAATCATTATTATCAAGCGGTGCATTAGTTATTTCATATATAATTCTATACAAAAATGATTCTGGTGCAAAATAATCCGGAAAGAAACATATATTTTGAGAATGGCTCCGATCATTAAAGTGCAATTTCTTTGGATTGTACTTCTCATTCAAAAAATCTCTTATTTTAGGTTTTTGAGATGCTTCTTTATATCTTGCGTCACCATCTAAAATAAAAATGACTCTCTTGAAATATGAATCTGCCGCACATATCTTTATTAATTCTTCACATCCCAATATGGTTGGTATCTGATTAATTTTTTCCTCAAAATTTTCCATATTTTTTAGCGATTGAATTCTATCATTAATAGTAGTATAATCTTTCACATCTGAACTATTCCTCAAATACGGGTCTTCTATTTTCGCTTTGACAGCATTGAGAATGTTTCTAAACGCTTTGAATAATAGCCTAAATAACTCTTTTCCAACTGGGTCTTCAAAATACACTCTTACTTTAGGCTTATTAAAGCTTAAACTACCAAACATATCTGCCTCTAACAATTCATACGAATTACATTCTGACACATATGGAGCCATTGAATTTTTTATATAAACAACTTTATAATCTTTATTGTTTTTATTCTCCTTCTTCATTGTCTCTTTTAATACCGATAGAGAATGAGTACTTACTACAAATTGAATTGATAATTCGTCTGAGAGCTTATCAAATAGGTTCAACAACCTAATTTGAGTATCAGGATGCAGTGAAACATCAATTTCATCTATGCATAATAATGCTCCATCATATCCATCTTGCATTGATAATACATAAATATCTACCAAAGCACTTATAATATTCCCTATATTATCTTGTCCAATAGACTGTGACAATGTTGGCGTATTTAATATATCCATATGTAAGGATGCTCTAGAGCATGCATTTTTCTCTACCACTGTCAACGATGCATCGCTAACTATAGAATTTGGTATAATATAGTTGTACCATTCCTTATATTTTTCATTTGCCTTTGTTTTATAAAAAGTATTATTTTTGTTTATCTTTGATATTTTAACAGTATCCTTTCGTTCACCCAAAGGATATAGTCTAGATAAACTTAAATAAATTGTGGGTATTTTTACTCTTCCATCTGCTCCAACTCCATAATTGTTCTTAGCCTGTTCTGCAGCAGCCTTATTGGTGCAATTTTCTAGTCCAATATTCGACGTTCTTGGGATAATTCTAATACCTCTCCCAAATTTTGTATCATCCTTAAATGAAAGTCTTTTTGTAAATGCATCAATACCATTACTATCTCTGTATGTCAAATATAATTTATAATCCTCATACGATTCATCTGGATCAATATTAAAAAAGTCTATAAATTCAGGCTGAAAATTGCTTCCTAACATCGACTTAGAACTTACCCCTGAACTCGATGCTATTAACGATAAAATATTTGATTTACCCACACCATTTTGACCACTGATAACTGTTATTTTTTGTCCTAAATCAAAAGAAGTGTCTCTAAAGTTTCTAAAATTTTCAATATAAAAATGATATGGTCTTATCCTCATGCACTTTAATCTCCTTTATCGTAAATTCACACAAATTCCACTCTGCTGCATCTGAATATCCGTCGGTATCATATCCTGATGCCCAAATATTATAATTTCACTTGCCTTTCTCTTCACCGCTGCACTGTAGTTCAAATCGAATCTCTTCAGAATATGATTCTGGTAAATATCTGCAATTTCCTGAACGTCATCATATGTAATAACCCAATCACAATTAACCTGGTTGTCTATCATTCTTTCAATTCTTACATGATCATTATATGAAAAGAAATTCAAATACAATTGTTTTCCCTTACCAAAATATGGAGGATCAAAGTATACAAATGCATTCTGCTGATATCTAGGTAAATAATTTTGAATAAAAGAATTAACATCTTTATTATATAAATGAATATGGTTTTTTCGTTTTGAAATTCTGGAAATACGTTCAATTAAATCATCTCTATTGAATCGTGCATCCATTCTCCAATTGCCAATCTGATCTGCGCCTCCAATTACACCCCCTTTGATTATTCCTGACCTATTAGTTCTATTCAAATAGAAAGTTGCAAAACCGAGTTCATAACTGTATCGACTACAATTGCTAATAATTTGTCGTTGCTTATTCCATTCATCTATAGTCAGCTCCACGGTTCGAATGTCGTTTATGAATCTATCCTTTTCGGTGAGTATTGCTCTCCAAAATGAATATATCCCTTTATCTAAGTCATTAATAACGATCTCACTAACAATGTCCTTTTCCAGTAGCTCTATCGCAATGCCTGCTCCTCCTGCAAATGGCTCCACATATGTTCCACCCAAATGTCCTGTCTGTCTAATTAATAGTTCCATAAATGGTGCTAATTTTCCTTTGCCACCTGGATACCTCAATGGTGAGTAAAACATACCTCTTCTTCCTTTCTAAACTTACTATTTCACAGCTTCCGGAGAAATATTTCCGTAGTTCCTTACAATCACGCTAAAGCTCCCATTATGGGTATATTCTCATTGCAAGAACTTTCTTTAAAACCATTGTATCACATGTTTTAACATGCGACAAGTTTATCAATAGCAAAAGTGCGGGGCAATATATTTAAAAGCTTCTTTCCATATGAGAAGGATTTCCTTTCGTTCCCAGTTCGCTTTAGTATCAAGCCAGTACCACAAGACAAAAGACAAGCTCGCAACTGCCCTATTTTACCAGGCTTTGCGAGCTTTTATAACTTATTCCCACTCAATCGTCCCCGGTGGCTTCCCGGTGCAGTCGTACACGACGCGGTTGACGTGGTCAACTTCGTTGACGATGCGGGTGGTGACGCGGTCAATCAGGTCCCAAGGCAGGTGCGCCGCCTCGGCGGTCATGAAGTCGCTGGTCGTCACAGCGCGGAGCGCGATTGCGTAGTCATAGGTTCGGAAGTCGCCCATAACGCCGACGGAGCGCATGTTGGTGAGCGCCGCGAAATACTGACCCAAAGTGCCCGGGTGTCCGAACTGCGGAATCCGGCCTTCGCTCATCGCGCGCGCGATTTCTTCACGGTAGATATAGTCGGCATCCTGCACGATTTTTACCTTTTCGGCAGTCACTTCGCCGATGATACGGATGCCAAGCCCCGGGCCCGGGAAGGGCTGACGGAATACCAGGTAATCCGGAATGCCGAGCTCCAGACCGGCGCGGCGCACTTCGTCCTTAAACAGCATACGAAGCGGCTCGATAATTTCTTTGAAATCAACATAGTCAGGAAGTCCGCCTACGTTGTGGTGGGACTTGATGACTGCGGATTTGCCGAGGCCGGACTCGATAACGT
>OGDY01001036.1_pt1 | contig 33648 bp, 28 predicted proteins | sample 1570341 | NCBI WGS metagenome assembly OGDY01 (sample SAMEA2581972, study PRJEB24529) | metagenome | biome: Human gut stool | place: China | collected 2011 | reverse complement strand
CGATGAACAACAATACACCGTATTTCTGGCTCAAAGAATTCTGTGAAGAAAACAAATTCCGTTTCTGTGACATTCACTCCCTGCGACACTTCTATGCATCGGCTCTCATCAACGAGGGCGTGGACGCAGCTACCGTGTCGGGAGCGTTAGGTCACTCGACGATCACAACAACGACTTCTATCTATTGTCATGTGTTCAATCAGGCTCAGGCGAGAGCAGGAGATGCGATCGCATCAGTGCTTGACTTCAAGAAGCACGACACGGACAAAGGACAGCCCGAAGCTGTATAAAGGACAAGTAAAGGACAGAAGAAGTATCAGGGCAAAAAGAAAGCCCGAAAACAACGTAAATACGTCATTTTCGGGAATGTGTGATGGTGACCCGTACGGGAATTGAACCCATGATTCCGCCGTGAAAGGGCGGTGTCTTAACCTCTTGACCAACGGGCCATATATGGTAGCGGCAGTAGGATTTGAACCAACGACCAATCGGGTATGAACCGAGTACTCTAGCCAACTGAGCTATGCCGCCATATTGAGCCGCTAAGCATTTTCCTCATGCGACTTAATTATTATACACCATCAAAACTAAAATGTCAATGCTAAAATTAATTTTTCACAAGTTTCTACAAAAAAAGCACTTTTATGCTTATATATTCACTTTTTTTATTGAATTTTAACATAAAACATGCTAAAATTCACTAAGACAGCAAATAATCGTGCTGCCTTAATGATATTCAATAGTTCTTAAAGCAACATCACACAAAGCCTACCTGACACCTTTGCACAATGCTGACTAATCTACCGTACAATTTTTGTGCGACGTTGCTTAAAAATGCTGTGCTTGCTATGACTTATCACGCTGTCTGAAACAAATTGCAGCTACTAATCCAAACAATATAGCTGCTGCAACACCTCCGGAGGCTGCTGTAAGTCCGCCTGTAAAAATGCCGAGAAAACCGTCCTCGCTTATGCTTTTTCTTATTCCTTCAGCAAGAAGATGTCCAAAGCCTGTCAGCGGAACAGTTGCACCTGCACCTGCAAAATCAACCAATGGTTTGTAAATACCTAATGCTGACAATACTACACCTGCAACAACAAAACCTGTCAAAATTCTTGCAGGTGTAAGTTTTGTATAGTCAATGAAAAGCTGTCCAATAGCACATAAAACTCCACCCACCAAAAAGGCTTTTAATATATCCAGAAACATTTTTATTCTCCCATTTTTATATTTACCAAATGTGAAATCGTTGGTATTGACTCTCCCTGCTGACAGGACATCGGCGACATCAAAGCTCCTGTTGCTGCAAAAAGTATGTTTTTTATCTCACCTTTTTTCATCTTTGGCAAAAAATATCCACATAGAACACTTGCACTGCATCCGCAGCCTGAACCTCCGCAATGTGTGTCCTGACTGTCAGCGTCAAAAATCATTACACCGCAGTCCCTATGCTGTGCACTTATATCCACTCCCTGTTTCAACAAAAAGTCCACAAGAAGTTCACTTCCCGTTGCTCCCAAGTCACCGGTTATTATATAATCGTATTCTTCAGGACTGCTTTTTGTCGCCTCAAGATACCTTTTTATCGTTTCAGCCGCCGCAGGAGCCATTGCCGCACCCATATTATTTATGTCATTTACGCCCATATCCGCAATTTTTCCTATGCAGCAGCCTGCTATCCGAGGTCCGCAGCCATTTATGTCAACTATCGCTGCTCCTGAACCCGTACATGTCCATTGAGATGTCGGCGTTCTCTGTCCTCCATATGAAAGCGGATACCTGAACTGCCTTTCTGCTGTTGAAAAATGTGAAGAAGTTACTGCAACCGTTCGCTGTGCTGCACCTGAATCAGTATAAACTGCGGACATAACAAGTCCCTCAGCCATTGTAGAACAAGCACCGTAAAGTCCCATAAAAGGTATGTCCAGATCTCTCAATCCATACGCCGAACCTATGCACTGGTTTATCAAATCGCCTGAAAAAATAACGTCCAAATCTTCTTTAGTAAGATTTGCTTTTCTTATTGCCGCACTAACTGCTTCAAGCTGAAATTTACTTTCAGCCTTTTCCCATGTTTTTTCTCCAAAATGACTGTCCTCAATCACACTGTCGAAATATTTTCCAAGAGGTCCGTTGCCTTCCTTGCCGCCTACAATTGATGCACAGCTGATAATTGCAGGTGATTTTTCCATGAGGAACACTCCTCTGTCTATTTTTTTTGGCATTTATTTTCACTCTTTCTTCTGTTTTTTTTACACTATTTATATCTCATTTTTTGTCATTGTTGAAAACTTAACGACGTAAAATAGGCATTCTTTCCTGATTTCAACAACTATGTTACGAGTTTCCACATTTATTTCAACACAGTGTTGAAATAAATGTTAATAAAAGTTTTAATGTTCCACGTGCAACATCTTGAATTGATAATATATTATTAACTTAAATCTGCTCAAATATTCAGCTGACTGACAAAAAAGTTTTTCTGACATATAATATATTAACGTTTAAAATCATGTCAAATGGTAATAATATTATTGCTTGAGATTGCTATAATCTTTACTAAGCAAATTCTATCTATAAATTAGGAGTTAAATATTATGTCAGTTAAAAGGGGAGAAATTTACTATGCTGACTTAAGTCCCGTGGTCGGCTCTGAACAGGGCGGAATAAGACCTGTACTTATTGTTCAAAATGATGTTGGCAACAGGCACAGTCCCACTGTAATTGCCGCCGCCATTACAAGTCAGCGTGATAAATCAAAGCTGCCGACTCATATTGAGGTATCAGCAGATAAATGCGGACTCGCTAAAGACAGCATTGTACTGCTTGAGCAAATCCGCACAATTGATAAAAAAAGATTAAAAGACAGAATGGGTGAACTCGATCTTACCTCCATGAACAAAGTAAATACTGCTTTGTCAATTAGCTTTGGACTGGGTATACAATAGCTTTATGTCTTGAAAATACCGCATAACATTGGTACTGCGATACTAAGTCCTAAAGCTGTCAAAAGCTGTTCAGATGTAAGTGTTACCGTTTCAAAAATCACTTGAAGTTGAGGGAACATAACAGCCGCCGCCAGAACTGCAAAAGAAATTATTACTGCAATTATCAGCTTAACATTTGAAAATGGATTGATTTTAAATATTGACTTTTCTTCTGACTTGCACTCAAAAACGTGTATTAACTGAGAAACTACAAGGGTTATGAGAGCTGCCGTTCTGCCTGCCTCAACAGTTCCTCCGAAGTGGACAACAAGTGAAAATGACGCAAGTGTGGAAAGTGCAATGAAAATTCCTCTGAAAATTATTTTAGTCATCAGACCGCCTGAGAAAAATCCCTCTGTGGACTTTCTGGGCGGTTTGTTCATTAAATTAGATTCCGGCGGCTCCATTCCGAGTGCAATTGCAGGCAGTCCGTCAGTCACGAGATTGACCAAAAGCAGCTGAACAGGCATCAGAATTATCGGCATTCCCATTAATATTCCCACAAACATTGTCAGAACCTCGCCGATATTACACGATAGGAGGTAGCGGACAAATTTTCTGATGTTCGCATAAACGCACCGTCCCTGTTCGACTGCATTAACAAGTGTGGCAAGATTATCGTCCAGCAAAATAACGTCTGCCGCTTGTTTTGTGACGTCTGTGCCTGTAACTCCCATTGCTACGCCAACGTCAGCCTCTTTTATCGCAGGTGCATCGTTGACTCCGTCACCCGTCATGGTCACAATTTCACCTTTTCTGCGAAAGCTTTTTACAATTCTCAGCTTGTGTGCAGGCTCAACTCTGGCAAAAACACTGTAATTATTTATAGTGCGGTCAAGCTCTGCGTCTGAAATTTCGTCAAGCTCTGCACCTGTTATTGCAGACTTTCCACGAAGAAGTCCTGCCTTTTTTGCCACTGCAACTGCTGTATTTTTGTGGTCACCTGTAATCATTACCGTTTTTACTGAGGCGGACGCACATTTCCTGATTGCTGTTTTGGCCTCCTCTCTAGGCGGATCTATCATTCCTGCAAGTCCCAAAAAGACCAGTTTTTCGTTGTTTTTGAGGGTGTCCGACGTGCAGTATGCCATTGCAAGAACTCGAAGTGCCTTGTCGGACATCTTTAAAATTATGTTCTCGATTTCCTTTTTCTTTTGAGGTGTCAAAAGCTCAATACCACCATTTTCGGTCATAAAATGGCTGCATTTAGGGAGAATCACCTCACCGGCACCCTTGTACCAGCATCTTGATTCCGCCGCAGACTTTGCCAGTACCGCCATGTAGCGTGTTTCACTGTCGAACGGGATTTCCTCTTTGATGTTCCACGTGGAACATAGCTGAGCAGAAGTTAGTCCTGTCTTTGCAGCAGCAATGAGCAACGCTGCCTCTGTCGGATCACCCGTAACACTCCACTGACCGTCAATTGCGGCTCTGTTTCGTGATTTTCCGCTTTTTTTACCGCTGATTGACGCATTATTACATAAAACTCCACACCTTAAAAGCTCACCCAGCGACTTATCAGTCACTATATTTACAGGCAGTTCCTTTTCGCCTTTCGTAATTCTGCCGCTCATTCTGTATCCCATGCCTGTAACAAAATATGACGTATTACCGCTGAAAAGCTCCGTTACAGTCATCTTATTTTCAGTTATCGTACCTGTTTTGTCAGAGCAAATTACTGATGTACAGCCCAGAGTTTCAACACTATGCAGCTTATTTGCAAGTGCCTTTTGCTTCATCATGCGGTTGACTGCCAAGGCAAGTGCAATTGTTACAGTTGCAGGAAGCCCCTCGGGAATTGCCGCAATTGCAATCGTGATTCCGGTCATCAGCATAGTGAAAGCGTCCTCGCCACGCAAAATTCCTGCCAGAAATACTGCTATGCACACGCCTATGCAGATTAATGCCACAATTTTCCCAAGCTCTGCCAATCTTACCTGTAATGGAGTCAATTTTCGGTCAATATCTTCAAGCATTGTTGAAATATGACCCATTTGCGTAGTTTTCCCTGTTGCAATGACCTTTGCCTGTGCAGTTCCTTTTGTAATGGAAGTCCCACAATAAATTATATTTGACTTGTTCAGACTGTTGTCAATGTCAGATTTAAGTCCGACAGCCTTTGCTACAGGTTCAGACTCGCCTGTAAGCATTGCCTCATCAGTGAAAAGTCCTGCGGACTTCAGCAAAACGCAGTCAGCAGGTACTCTGTCGCCCGATTCCAACTCAATTATATCATCATAAACCAGCTTTACGGCTGCAATTTTCTTTAATTGACCGTCACGCCAGCATTTTGCGGTAGGAGCAGTCATGGATTTAAGAGTTTCAAGCGTTTTTTCAGTTCTGAACTCCTGAATAAATCCGAGAATTGCATTTAAAAGAACTATTAAAATTATTGTGACCGCATCTGTAACTTCACCAAGAATTACAGAAATTACTGTTGCCGCCAAAAGTATCAGCACCATTACATCACGAAACTGCCCAAAAAATATGGTAACAGGACTTGTTTTTTTCCCTTCGCCAAGCGAGTTTTCTCCATTTTCCTTTAATCGCTGTGCAGCTTCTTTTTCAGTTAATCCCATAGTGTCACCCTTTCACTTTTCAACTTTTTTATTTGAAATGTTGAAAACATCTTTGTACATATTATGTCTTTATCTGTAAATTTATGCGTACTTGTTTTTCAACAGAGTGTTAGTTTAAATGTTGAAAAAACTCTGTTGAATATCCGGCACAAATAAGTTTTCCACCGTATTTTTCAACATTTAAACATACGCAAGGTGGAAAACCCCATATTTCGACATTTCTTTACTTATTTAAAAGTAATTATATCTTATTTTAAAGTCAAATACGTGAGATTTTCAACACTTCACACATCAAATGTTGAAAAACTAGCTGTTTCACAAACGATAAAAATACAGATTTCTTAAAGATAATTTACAATGTTCCACGTGGAACATTAAGGAAACATTAAAAAAAATATACGGTGTTGCTTTTATAAAAAAGTTGCAGAAATCATGGCAATTGTATTTACAAAAAGCATGAATAGTGTTATAATTATAAATGTGAGGCAATGATGTATATAATTGCCGCAACTTTTTATGCAAATAATAAAGGCAACACCGCACAAAACTTGTGTGGCAGAAACGCAGATATATTTTTTCGTCAGATTGCATAGATTTTTTGAAAGCATACTGTCTATGATGACGAAAAATTTGTAAGTTTATGACGTGCAAAGTCCTTTGACGTGCTTTGTGCGGTATTGCCTAAACTATCTGTAAAGAAATTTTATCGAAAGGAGTTTGATAATGGGTAAAATATGGGCAGTTGCCAACCAAAAAGGTGGCGTTGGCAAGTCAACTACTGTTGTAAATCTTGGTGCATATCTCGGTTCTCGTGATTTTAATATACTTTGCGTTGATATTGACCCGCAGGGAAACACTACAACCGGTTTTGGGATAAAGAAAAAAAATGTATCCTTGTCATCTTATGACGTTTTGCTTGGAAAAACTCGTATTCAGGACGCTATTGTTCATACCGACTATAAAAATGTGTCTATTTTGCCTGCAACAGAAGCTCTTGCAGGCGGTGAAATCGAATTGATTAATATTGAAAATCGTGTAAATCGCCTAAAAATGCAGCTTCTCACATGCAGATTAGACTATGATTATATTTTGATTGACTGTCCGCCTGCACTCGGACTTATTACACTCAACGGACTTGTTGCCTGCGATAAAATAATTGTTCCGATGTTGGCTGAATTTTTTGCTCTTGAGGGACTTTCTCAGCTCGTAAACACCATAAAAATAGTAAAAACAAATTACAATCCGTCAATTGACATAGAGGGAATACTGTTTACAATGTTCGACGGCAGACTTAATGTTGCAAATGAAGTCGTAAAAGAGGTTGAAAAGTACTTTCCAAATAAGATTTTTGAAACAAAAATTCCAAGAAATGTGCGTATTTCAGAAGCTCCGAGCCATGGAAAGCCTGTCATGTATTATGATAAAAGCTCGAAAGGTGCTGAATATTACGAGCTTTTGGGACATGAATTGCTCCACGAAAAGCCCGAACCTGTTAAGAAAAAGAAGGGACTTTTCTCAAGAAAACGATAGAAAGGATGTTGTAAATGGCTATTGGCGGTCTTGGCTCCGGTTTGGACTCACTTTTCAGCGATAACACGACTGAGGTTCAGGTGAAAAAAACTCTCCGTATAACTGAAATTGAGCCGAACAGAGAACAGCCCAGAAAAAATTTCAGCGATGAAGCTATTACTGCTTTGGCTGAGTCAATTCGTGACCATGGAATGCTCCAGCCGATTTTAGTGCGTCCTATGGAGGACGGCAGCTATCGAATTGTTGCGGGTGAACGCAGGTGGAGAGCTGCAAGAATGCTTGGTCTTGACGAAGTTCCCGTAAATATCAAGGAAATGACCGATACTGAGGCTGCTCAGCTTGCACTTATCGAAAATTTGCAGAGGGAAAACCTCAATCCCGTTGAAGAAGCTATGGGATTTAAGGAGCTTATCGAAAAATATGGCATGACTCAGGACGCTGTTGCTAAAACAATCGGACGTTCACGCTCATCAGTTTCAAATTCAATGCGTATTCTTGCACTCCCCGACAGAATTTTAAACATGGTTGAGGACGGAGAGCTTTCCTTGGGTCACGCAAAGGCTTTGCTTTCATTTGAAAATGAGGATTTAATGATTGCAACTGCTGTAAAGGCTGCAAATGGCGGACTTACTGTCCGTCAGGTTGAACGTGCAGCTCAAAAGTCACTTGAAAATGAGGACGAACAGAGTGAAAAAAGCAATCGCCGAATTGACAATTATTTTGTTGAGGTCGAATTATCGCTTAAAGAGGCTCTCGGCAGAAAAGTTAAGGTGGATTATGGCAAAAACAAGGGTGCTTTGACTCTTGAATTTTATGATAAAGACGATCTTGCGGCTATCGTTAAGAGGCTTGCGGAGGAATAAAGGAGATTTTATAATGCTGGACATTAAATTAATCAGAACAAATCCTGAGCTTGTAAAGGAAAATATTAAGAAAAAATTTCAGGACAGCAAGCTGGAGCTTGTTGATAAGGTTGTTGAACTGGACAAGCAGTATCGTGAAACTAAGGTTGAGTGCGACACTCTCAGAAATCAGCGTAAGGTAAAAAGCAAGGAAATAGGCGGTTTCATGGCAAAAGGTCAAAAGGACGAGGCTGAACGCATTAAATCCGAGGTTGCTGAAATTGGTGCAAAACTCACTGAAATGGAGGCTCTTGAGGTCAAGCTTGAGGGTGAAATTCGTGAAATTATGCTTGTAATTCCAAATATAATTGACGAAAGTGTACCGATTGGCAAGGACGACAGCGAAAATGTTGAAGTTGAGCGTTTTGGTGAACCTTTTGTTCCTGATTTTGAAGTGCCTTACCATGTTGATATTATGGAGAAAGTCAACGGAATTGACCTTGACAGTGCAAGAAAGACAAGCGGAAACGGTTTTTACTACCTCTGCGGTGACATTGCACAGCTCCAGTCATGCATACTTTCTTATGCAAGAGATTTTATGATTGACAAGGGATTTACATACTATATTCCGCCGTTTATGATAAGAAGTGACGTTGTAACGGGCGTTATGAGCTTTGCTGAAATGGAGGGAATGATGTACAAGATTGAGGGCGAGGACCTTTATCTTATCGGCACAAGCGAACATTCCATGATTGGCAAGTTCATTGATACCATTGTTCCTGAATCTGAACTTCCAAAGACTCTCACAAGCTATTCTCCATGCTTCCGAAAGGAAGTAGGTGCTCATGGAATTGAAGAAAGGGGAGTTTACCGTATTCACCAGTTTGAAAAGCAGGAAATGATTGTTGTCTGCAAGCCTGAGGACAGCATGGACTGGTTCCACAAGCTTTACAGCTATACTGTTGAATTTTTCAGAACTCTTGATATTCCTGTTCGTACTCTGGAGTGCTGTTCAGGTGACTTGGCTGACCTTAAAGTTAAGAGCATTGACGTTGAGGCATGGTCACCACGTCAGAAGAAGTATTTTGAGGTTGGAAGCTGTTCAAATCTTGGTGATGCACAGGCAAGACGCCTTGGAATCAGAGTTAAGGGCAGTGACGGAGAAAAATATTTTGCACATACGCTTAATAATACTGTTGTTGCACCTCCAAGAATGCTGATTGCTTTCCTTGAAAATAACATTAATGAGGACGGCAGTATCAGAATTCCAGAGGCATTGAGATATTATATGCGTAAGGATAAAATTGAAGTTCCAAAGAAGTAAAATAAACTTTATACAGCAAAAAGGGCGATATTTCGCCCTTTTTTTATTGCTGTTTATGCAATTGTCTATCAATGTTCCACGTGGAACATTCTTAATTACCTTACAGAACTCTGCTGACCACTCATAATCGGTATTCTTACACGATATTCTATATAGTCCTCATACTGAATTTTCTTTGAGTCCGCTGAAATTCCTGCCGCCTGCATTGTTTCGACTGCCTTATTAATCGTATTTACAAACATTTTTACGTTGCGAAACACCTTAGAACGTGTCTTATAACTCTTTTTCACCCTTTCCTGACCTATGTATTCATCAACCAAACGCTCTGTACGCTCCACGTTCAAGCTGTTTTTCACAACTTTTTCAAGCACATTAAGCCTGTCTTGACTGCTGCCAAGCTTCAGCAATGCCCTTGCATGACGTTCAGTCAGATTAAATCTGACTATCAGCTCACGTTCTTCCTTTGAAAGTCTTAGTAATCTGAGTTTATTTGCAATCGTACTTTGTGCTTTGCCAAGCTTTGAAGCTGCGTCCTCCTGCGTCATTCCGTAATATGAAATCAGCTTTTCAATTGCAGCTGCTTCATCAAAAAATGATAAATCCTGACGCTGAATGTTCTCAACAAGTGCCAGAATTGCAGAATTTCTCTCGCTTATCTCGTGAATGATACATGGAACATAGCGAAGTCCGCACATTTTTGCAGCACGCAGACGTCTTTCACCTGCTATTAATTCGTAAATATCACCGTTTCTGCGAATTGAAATTGGCTGTAAAATGCCGTTTTGAGCAATTGACTCCGCTAATGCACGAATATCAGTATCTTCAAATTCAGTTCTTGGCTGATGAGGATTTGGTATAATCTGATTTACCTCCACCTCGACAACCTTATTGACCTGCTTGTCCCGAGTAAAATTTAAAAAACTAGCCATTATTTCACTTCTCCTTTCCTGTTAACTTCATTTTATCACTAATGGGAAATAATATCTACACAAAAAAAGCGTTGATTTTCGTGCAATCAACGCTTATATAATGATTTTTTTTTGTTATTACAATGGTTTCTTCTTAATTTGACTGCTATTGCGTGGGTATTTTGTCGGAGTTTGCGATATTTTTTCTATCGCAATTATTCTTCTGGTGTCATTTTCTAAACTATATTGAATATCTGACTTGATTTTTCCTCCAAGCAGTTCGACAGCCTTGTTTGATTCGTCAATTATCTCATTTGGGCCTTTCATGGAGATAAAATATCCGCCAATTTTTACAAATGGTATACAATATTCACTCAAAACAGACAAATTTGCCACTGCCCTTGCACATGAAAAGTCAAACTTTTCTCTGTACTGACTCTCTTTACCATAATCCTCAGCACGCCCATGTATAAATTCAGCGTCTATCTGAGTCATTTCGCAAAGCTGCTGCAAAAAATTAATTCTCTTATTAAGACTATCAAGCAGCGTAATTTTCAGGTCGGGACGATATATTTTCATCGGTACAGACGGAAATCCTGCACCTGTTCCAACATCAATAATGCTTGAATTTGATGGTATATCGACATATTTAAGCAATAAAATACTGTCAAGAAAATGCTTAACAAATATTTCACGACCGTCAGTAATTGCTGTGAGATTGACATTTTCATTGTATTTCACAAGAAAATCAGCATAAATTTCAAGCTTGTCATATACCTCTGACGGCAAATCAAGCTCATATTTTTTAAACAAGTCACAACAAAAATCATAATCAGGAAGCATCTATATCTCCTTTCCGCTGTTCCAACCACACAATTAAAAGTGAAACATCTGCCGGAGATACACCCGAAATCCTTGAAGCCTGCCCAATTGATATAGGTTTTACCTTGTTTAATTTTTCGGCTGCCTCAAGGCGAAGTCCTCTTATTTGGCTATAATCCGTATCTTTTGGGAGTTTTCGCTGCTCTAACTTTCTCATTTGTTCAATTTGTAAAAGCTGCTTTGAAATATACCCTTCATATTTTATTTGAAGCTCAACCTGCTCGCAAACCTCAAATGATAATTCAGGACGATTTGCATCGAATTTTTCAAGCATTGCATAATTTAACTGCGGACGGCGTATAAGGTCTGCCATTTTACAGCCTGTAGAAAGCGGTGCAGTTCCATGTTCAGAAAGAAAATCGTTCAATTCCTGCGACGGTGACATATTTAATGTTGAAACACGCTTTATTTCAGCATTAATTTGTGCAATTTTTTGATTCAGACCGTCAAAACGCTCCTTTGAAATAAGTCCGATTTTGTAGCCAATCGGAGTCAGTCTGATGTCGGCATTATCCTGCCTGAGAATAAGCCTGTACTCACTTCGTGAAGTCATCATGCGGTATGGGTCAGAGCACCCCTTTGTCACGAGGTCATCAATAAGTGTTCCGATATAAGATGATGCTCGGTCAAGAACCATTGGTTCTCTGTTCAATACTTTCAATGCAGCGTTTATTCCTGCGACAAGTCCCTGAGCTGCTGCCTCCTCATAGCCTGAACTGCCGTTGAATTGTCCTGCACCGTAAAGTCCGCTTACTGATTTAAATTCAAGTGTGGGACTTAATTCAGTAGGGTCACAGCAATCATACTCAATTGCATACGCAGGACGCATTATTTCAACTTCCTCAAGTCCTTTTATTGACCTCAAAAATGCAAGCTGAACGTCCTCCGGTAGTGATGATGACATACCTTGTAAATAGTATTCATTAGTATTCAATCCCATAGGTTCGACAAATAATTGATGTCGTGGTTTATCTGAAAATCTCACTATTTTGTCCTCAATTGACGGACAGTATCTTGGCCCAACACCTTCAATTCTGCCGGCATATAATGGTGAACGGTGGAGGTTGCTTTTTATAATTTCATGTGTATTACTATTTGTATATGCAACATAACAGCTCACTTTATTTTTCAATGTGGATTTATCAGTTTCAAATGAAAATGGGACTATATCCCCATCACCGTCCTGCTTTTCCATAGCATCAAAATTGATGCTTCTTTTGTGAACTCGGCAGGGAGTTCCTGTCTTAAATCTTCTTATTGTGATGCCTGCATCAATCAGACTTTTAGACAAATATTTGCTTGGCAATGCAGAGTCCGGTCCACTCTCGTATGATACTTCACCGATGTGAATTTTCCCTTTAAGATACGTTCCTGTTGCGATAATAACAGCCTTGACCTCATACTCTGCACCAAGACTTGTATGAAGTCCAATTATTTTGTTATTCTCAATAATTACATCAGCAACTTCAGCTTGTTTGATGTACAGATTTTCCTGTTCCTCACAAACTTTTTTCATGTAATTATGATACATTACTCTGTCAGCCTGAACCCTCAGACTATGAACAGCAGGGCCTTTTCCTCTGTTCAGCATTCGGCTCTGAATGAAACACTTATCTGCTCCCTTACCCATTTCACCGCCCAATGCGTCAATTTCTCTGACAAGATGTCCCTTTGCAGTACCGCCAATTGACGGATTACAGGGCATATTTGCAATCTGGTCAAGAGAAATCGTAAAGAGTATGGTTTTGCAGCCAAGTCTTGCTGACGCAAGAGCCGCTTCAACTCCTGCATGTCCTGCACCAATTACGGCAACATCATAGCTGCCCATTTTATATGACATAAAATTTCACTCCATATTTTATAAAAATGTTCCACGTGGAACATCTGTAATATACAATAAATTACTTTCCTACACAAAATCTTGAAAATACTTCATCAACTACAGCTACAGTTGCTTTTTCTCCTGTAAGCTCAAGAATATGTTGTACTGCCTCATCTAGTAAAACAGTTATAGCGTCAAGCAACACTCCGCTTTCAAGAGCTGATATTGCTTCATCAATCTGCTGCAAGCAAAGGTCAATACATCTTTTCTGACGTTCATTTGCTGCTGTACCGCTTTCAAAATCAAGCTCATTTGCTTCAAAAAGTGATTCAATTGCCTGCTGAACCTCTTGTATTCCCTTGTTTTCCTTTGCAGAGATGTATACAATTTGTATATTATTTAACTTTATTATATCTGAATCAATTTTTTGTTCAACGTCATTTTTATTAATTACCGCTATTGCTTTTTTATCCTTTAATTTTTTAAGCAGGTTTATATCGTCCTCTGTAAGCGGACAACTGCCGTCAAAAACTGCGATAATTAATTGTGCTTCATCAAGTCTTTTGTACGCTATATTTACGCCTATACCTTCTATTACGTCATCTGTATCTCTGATGCCTGCCGTATCGGAAAGTCTTAAAGTAAGGTCACCGATTTTTACAGATTCCTCAATTACATCACGAGTTGTACCCGCAATTTCAGTAACGATACTCCTCTCACAGCCGCTAAGACAGTTAAAAAGCGTGGATTTTCCGACATTCGGACGTCCGATAATTACAGTGTCAATTCCCTCACGAAGAATTTTACCGTAATCATAACCCTTTATCAGACTTCCAAGCTCATTTCTGATGTCCTTCAGCGAGGTCATCAGACTTTCAGGTTCAACCTCCGGAATATCCTCATCGGGATAATCCGCCCAAGCCGCAAGGTCACCAAGAATTTTGATAAGCTTTTTCTTAGCCGACTGCGACTTTCTGAATGCCGCACCGTCACGCAGACTTTCAGCCATTTTCAGCTCGATATTTCCCTTTGCGGAAATAATGTCCATTACAGCCTCCGCCTGAGTCAAATCCAGCTTGCCATTGAGGAACGCTCTCTTTGTAAATTCACCTGCTGCCGCCGATTCTGCACCATTTTTCAGAATTGCCCTTAAAATTCTCTTAGTAACGTAAAGTCCGCCATGACATGAAAGCTCCGCAACATTTTCGCCTGTGTAGCTATTGGGAGCTTTAAAAACGGTAAGAATACAGTCATCAAGGCGCTCGTCACCGTCAAAGGCAGTCCCGTAGCTGCAAGTATAGCCCGACATATTCACAGCCTTTTTGCCGCTGACAGACTGAAAAACCCTGTCCGCAATTTCAAGAGCCGTATCCCCTGAAATTCTTATGACTGCAATTCCTCCGGGAGCATTCGGCGTTGAGATAGCTGCAATTGCTGACATTTTATCACTCTCCTGTATCAAAAAACCGCCTTAATCTGTACTTGTGTACGACAAGGCGGTTCTAATTTTAAAATTCAATCTTGCCGTAAAGACCGCCCTCAATGGTGTCCTCAGGCTTAGGACGCTTATAGTCCTTTTCAAAGCTCGTTGAAAGGTCTATCTTTTTGGATTCATGCTGACTGTCAAAATTCTTTCTTCCGCCGCCTCGTCTTTTGTCATTGCCGTTTCTTCTGCCGTTTACTGATGAAATAATTATCTTTCTGTATGGCTCGTCACCGACTGAACGGGAGCTTACTCCGTCAATCTTTGAAATTGCTGAATGAATAACACGTCTTTCGTATGGGTTCATCGGCTCAAGCGGCTGTGAACGTCCTGTGCGAAGTACGGATTTTGCAACCTTTTCAGCGAGCTGCTGGAGAGTAGCCTTTCTCTTTTCTCTGTAGCCGAAGCAGTCGATTGTAATTCTGAAATATTCCTTGTCACCCTTGTTTGCAATCATTGATGAAAGGTACTGAACAGCGTCAAGAGTATCGCCTCGTCTGCCGATAATAGTACCGTTGCTGTCGCTGTCGATATTAATTACAACACCGTTTTCGTTCTGATAAATTTTATACTCTGCCTTAATGTCCATGGCAGCAATTATGCCTTTAATGTAATCAAAAGCTATTTTTGCCTTTGGGTGAAGCTGTGATTCGTCCTCAATCAAGGTAAATTTGTCGAGAGAATATTCCTCCTCATCATCTGACTTTTCAGTTTCAGGAGCTTTTTCCTCCTTAATTTCATCAACAGCAGCTGACTCAGTCTTTACAGGCTCAGTCTTTATTTCAGGAGCAGAAATCTTCTCCTCAACAGCAGGTTCAGACTTTATTTCAGTCTTTGGAGCTGTTATTTCAGCAGGCTCTTCCTTGACAGGTTCAGCCTTAACGGCAAGCTTTACTGCTGTTTCAGCAGGTGCGGGAGGATTATAAACAGCCTTGACCTTAGCGTCAACATGCCCCATTCCCAAAAATCCTTTTTTACCTTCTTCGATAATTTCAAATTCAATTTTACTCTGCGGTACTCCGAATTTTGCTGAGGCAGCAGCCTTAGCTTCTTCTAAATTTTTTCCTGTAAAAATTTCAGTCATAACAACAAATCTCCAATCTGCCACAAATTATTATTTGACTGCTGCGGCTTTGGCAGTCATTTAAGGCAACACCGACGAAATCCCGATATCATACGGAGTTTACCATGCATATCATTTTATTCTTCATCATATTCATCGCCGTACTTTTCAGCCATACGCTTTCTTGCGTCATTAATAAGCTGACGGTTGTACGCATTTGCTTCCGAACGTGACATTTTTTCTCCGTTATCCTTATAACGAGCCTGCTGCTTTCTCTGTTCCTCAAGAACCTCCTGCTGCTGTTCCATCATTTTCTGCATAAAGGTCTTTTTGCCGCCGTTTACCTCGGCATATTTCTTAGCCTTTTCTCTGTCCTTTTCACTGATTGCGGTGATACGCTCGGTAGTAAAGTAGCAGTTAAGACAGAATGTAATTACAAGTGAGAAAATTGATGAGAAAATCCAGTAGAAGCCTACACCTGCAGGAACTTTAAATGCAAACCATACCGAAATAAGCGGCATAAGGTAAAGCATAATATTCATTGCACCCATATTAGGCATATCAGGATTTTTTCTTTTCTGGTGAATCTGAGTATAAAGAGTATATAAAAGCTGTGCAAGACCTGCAAAAATCGGTATAAGGAAAAGTCCAACAGCAGAAGCATCGCCCCATGAATCAGGCTTTTTCGGTATCTGTCCGAGATTTACACCTAAGAATGAAAAATTCTCATAGAAATCCGAAACAAGCTGATTGAAATTTTCTCCGATAGATGAAAATTTATCCTGATGATGCTCAAAAACGTTAAGTATGCGAAGCTCCTGACGAAGATCGCTTTTGCTTATGGCAGTTCCGCTGATTTCAGACGCCAGATCTCTTGCCTTGCTGATGACTCCGCCGCTGAAACGGATAATATGGGTAAGCGGCTTGTAAACAACGTCCAGAACGCCGAAAAGCAGAATCATCTGGACAACGGCAGGCAGACATGAACCCATAGGGTTTACGCCCTCCTCCTGATAAAGCTTCATCTGTTCAGCCTGAAGCTTCTGAGGATTATTCTGGTAGCTTTTTTTCAGCTTTGCGAGCTTTGGGTTTAAAAACTGCATTCTTGCAGCATTTTTCTGAGTTTTATAGTTTATAGGCAGAAGTATGATCTTGGTAACTAAGGTAAAAAGTATAATTGCAACACCATAGTTTTGCACAAGGTCATAAATGCACATCATCAGATAGCCGAATGGGATTCCGAATATTTCATATAACCAATTCAATTTTTGATACCTCTTTCAATTGTAACACTTTTCAGCGGTTTCTTTTAAAGCTGAATCTTTCGGGAACGGGGTCTATGCCGCCGAGTGACCATGGATTACAGCGCAGTATCCGCCATACTGCAAGAGCAGTACCTCTGAAAAATCCGAAACGCTCCACCGCCTTTAACGCATAGCTGCTGCATGTCGGATAATATTTGCAGCGGGGCGGAAAAAGGGGAGATATAAGCCTTCTGTAAAGCTTAATCAACGCTATAAGGACATATTTCATTGCTTTTCACTCTTTCCGAAAAGCATTTTATATATTTCAGGAACTGCATATTTATGCATCCAGCCGCTTAATGTCTGTGATTTTGCACTGCATATTGCAGACCTTGCAACAATTACCATATCTATGCCTATAGGCAAATCAAGCTCATTCTCTCTGTAGGCCTGACGGATAAGGCGTTTGGCTCTGTTTCTGCAAACTGCATTTCCGACCTTTTTTCCTGCGGTTATGCCAAGTCGGTTAAAGCCCAGCTTATTTTTTCTCACATAAATTACAGCCAGCTTGCCGGATGTAAACTTACCTTTTTTATACAGGAATAAAAAGTCCCTGTTATCATTTAATATTTCAGTATAAAGCATAATAATATTCCTTGGCAACAACGGCGCAAAGCTGTAATACAACATAACAAAAAAGACCACAAAAATTAATTTTGTGGTCTGACTCGTTAGTAGGTTAATCTTGCTCTGCCCTTTGCTCTCCTACGAGCTAAAACCTTTCTTCCGTTCTTAGTAGCCATTCTTTTCATAAAGCCGTGCTCCTTTTTTCTGTGAAGCTTCTTAGGCTGATATGTTCTTTTCATTAAGCATGTCCTCCTCTCTTCGCAAATAGATATATGCCAAACGGCTATTTGCATTAATATAACAACTTAATTCACAGGGTATAAATACGCACAATACTCCCTGCATTATTTGATTATATCTTAAATTTCCCTATCTGTCAAGTGATTTTCAAAATTTTTTTCCAAAAAACATTATTACAGTATTATTAATGTTTGCAGGACGTTCTCCCGCATTCTGAAATGACTGTTAAGGCAATACCGCATAAAGCTTGTGCGGTGTAGCATTAATCACTGACCTGACAAAATGAGCAGAGTGAACAGCTCTCTCCACATTTATCAACATTCCGATTTTTTATCTTTTTTCAATTGCCATTTTTATAATTCAACACTTTTAAGTCTGTTGAAAAAAGTGAAAAGCTTTTAAAATCTTATTTTCAATATGCCTGTACTCCTGAAATTTTTGGAAAATTGCGTATAGGTGCGCCTTATATACTTTTGATGATTTTCAACAAATTTTCAAACATCAAGCTTTTAATTGTTGAAAACCTATTGCTTTTTAAATAGTATTATGCTATAATTAATGCGATAAGACATGATTTTATGTTGGAAGTTGTGTACATATATTTCTAAGCGGCACTCTCGGATGCTTTTTTTGTGCTCTAATGAGGCTTTTTTCTGTTTGTGCCGGCTTTGATTCGGGAGGTTAAAAATTATATGAATTCCTTTTCGGAAGTTTTTGAGGGTGTAAAAAAATATTGCATCGAAGTCGGAAAAGTCGGCGAAATACCCCTTAAAACATGGATAAGTTCCCTTGAACCTGTTGGGCTGGACGGAAAAAATGCCGTTTTTAAGGTTCAGTCGGAATTTCAGAAAACAATTATTACCAATAATTACGAGGATATCCTCAAAGAAGCTTTCAAAAGCATTCTCGGCTTTGACGTTGATATTGTCATCAATATAGCGTCTAATCTTGCAGATGTTAAAGTCCCTACCTATGACGAGCTTGAGGAAAAGCACGCAGAGCTTGAAAAAAGCTATGAATTTGCCGAATATGACTATACCTTTGATACATTTATCGAAGGACGTTCAAATGAATTTGCTCTTGCTGCTTGTAAGGCTGTTGCAAAAAACAGCGGTGCGGAATATAATCCTCTTTTCATTTACGGCCCGTCAGGACTTGGAAAAACTCACCTTATTACCGCAATTGCTAACGAAATACGCAAAAATCACCCCGAGGAAAATATCGTCTACGTTACCAGTGAGGTTTTCGGCAGCGAGCTTATCAATGCTATCAATAACAAGGGCAGCATTAACGAATTTCACGAAAAATACAGAAATGCCGACATTCTTCTGATTGACGATATTCAGTTCTTTGCCCACAAGGAAAGAATGCAGGAGGAATTTTTCCATACATTCTATAAGCTTCATTCAGAGGGAAAGCAGATTGTAATTACCTCGGATAAGCCGCCAAAGGAGCTTGTTACCCTTGAAGAACGTCTGAGAACACGCTTTGAGGGCGGTCTTATTGCGGATATTTCTGCTCCTGACTTTGAAACAAGAATTGCTATCATCAAACGCAAGGCGGAGCTTTTAGACCTCAATATACCAAGTGAAGTTGCGGAATTTATGGCTAACCGCCTTAAATCAAATATCCGTCAGCTTGAGGGTGCTGTTAAAAAGCTGAAAGCACTCAAACACCTTGCAGGAAGTCCTCCGTCAATCTCAATGGCTCAGAGCGTTATCAGGGATATTCTTACGGACGATCAGCCTATTCCGATTACTGTTGAAAAGATTATTGCTGAGGTTTCTACCGTTTACGGCGTTTCTCCTGACGATATCCGTTCAAACAAGCGTTCATCACAAATATCAAACGCAAGAAAAGTAGCTATTTACGTTGTAAGAGAGATTACACAGATGCCGCTTGCTTCAATCGGTACTGAGTTCGGCGGACGTGATCATTCAACAATTGTGTATGCTGTCAATAACATTTCCAGCAGCATCAAAAAGGACTCGAATTTAAACAACCTTGTTTCAGACATCATCAAGAACATAAAGGATAAGGGAAAAGTCTGATTTTTTTCAGCTCAAGGCTGTATTGTCAACAGGTTTTCCATGAGTTTCAACGTAGTTTTAAACAGAGTGTTGAAAACTGTGTTGAATTAGTTTCAGCTCTGTTCAAAAGGATTTTTCTGACTTTTGCAAACAGTGGATTTTCTGATTTCAACGGTGTCCACAAAAAGTAAAATCAACAGTATGTGTAATGTTTCAGAGCTGAATTTTTATTTTCCACAAATTTCTGCACTTTTTTTAAACTTCAACTCAACAAATTTAAACCGTTTCAACATCGTTTCTGAGGTTTAAACTTTTCAAAATTAACTCAACATTCGTGAGTTGAAGAGATTTTAACAGTATATCGTTAAAAACCTGACTTTTAAACAATTAAACAGCCTCTACTACTACTACTATATATTTATATCTTATATTATATTAATTTTATCTTTATCCTTATCTTATTTTATCTTATCTTTGTTAAAAATCCTCTGAGGGTTTAAACTGAGAGGATATCAATATTACCGAGGAAAAGGATTTTCATATACAGATGTAATAAATCGGTTTCATATAAATAACAATAGAAGTACATAAGCAAGAAATGGGATTCTAAAGGGGTTTTACCCCTTTAGCAGGGTTTCAGGGACAGAGTCCCTGAATTAACTATATCAGATAGGAGTATTATAATGAAATTTTCCTGCAGCAGACAGGCTCTTTGTGAGGCTATTTCAAGCGTTTCAAAGGCAGTTTCGCAAAAATCCACAATCTCTGCCCTGGAGGGCATTAAAATCAGGCTCGAACCAAATATTCTGGAGCTTACAGGCTATGACCTCGAAATAGGTATCAGAACCTCTATTCCTGTTGTTTCCGAGGACAGCGGTGAGCTTGTTGTCAATTCACGTCTTTTCAGCGAGTTCTCCCGAAAAATGTCGGGGGACATTATTCTTTTTGAAATAGACGAAAATCTACAAATGAAAATTTCAAGCAGCTCTACGGAGTGCAGTATCTCCGCTATGTCTGCTGAGGAATACCCTGAGCTTCCAACGTTTGACCTTACAAAGAAAATCGAAGTCAAGCAGGATATTCTTAAATCCATGATAAATCAGACCAGCTATGCTGCGTCTACAAGTGAAAATAAGCCTGTTCTTACAGGCGAGCTTTTTGACATCGAAAATGGCACTTTCAGGGTTGTTGCTATTGACGGCTTCCGTCTTGCTATCCGTACTGAAACCATTGAATGTCAGGATAATTATCACTTTGTTGTTCCGAAAAAAGCTCTTTCCGAGGTTTCAGGTCTTATCAAGGAGGATTCAGGCGATAAAACCTGCTGTATCTATACAAATAATAAGCATATCATTTTTGAAGTAAATGGATTTTACGTTATTTCTCGTCTTTTAGAGGGCGAATTCCATAACTATAAGTCAAGTATACCGTCAGATTACAAAACGGAAATTATCCTCAATAAGCGTGACATGCTTACTTGTATGGAACGTTGCTCACTTCTCCTGAACGATAAAAATCGTGCACCTGTCAGATGTACATTTGAAAACGGCGAGGTTAAAATAAGCTGTAAAACTGCTATCGGTAAAATAAATGATACCTTTAAAGCCGATATTTCAGGCGAAGTCGTTACTATCGGATTCAACAATAAATATGTCCTTGAGGCACTTCGTGCGGCAGACGGCGATAAAATTAAAATTCAGCTTAACGGCTGTATGAAGGTTATTAAAATAGTTCCTCTCGAAAGTGAAAGCTATATCTTCCTTCTTATGCCTATCCAGTTAAAGTAATTTTTTAGCTGACATTGTCCTCAATACTCCTTGATTTAAGGGGACTCTGTCCCCTTACCCCTGCCAAAGGGTGATTCACCCTTTGGAAACCCGGTTTCAAATCTGATATACCCATTTATGGGTATATCAGATTTGTACAGGAATCAGGATAATCAATCTTTAACAACAGGAATGTAAAGGACAGATTCCGCTGAAATCAAGCATATAAAGGAAAGGTCAGCTGAAAAAATACCATAAAGGAGGCATGAAAATGGAAAAGATGCAGATTGAGATAAAAACCGAATTTATAAAGCTGGATTCACTTCTAAAATTTGCAGGTCTTACCGATACGGGCGGTCTTGCAAAGGAGATTATTCAGCAGGGACTTGTAAAGGTAAACGGAGAAGTCTGTACTATGCGCGGCAAGAAGATAAGAAGCGGTGATACTGTCGCTGTTGAGGGATATGAGGTTACAATTCTGTGATTATTACCTCAGCAAAAATCGATGGATTTAAAAATCTGAAAGAAATCCGCATAGAGCCTGATGAAAAGTATAATATAATAATCGGCAAAAATGCTCAGGGAAAGACAAATCTGCTTGAAGCAATGTGGATTATGACAGGCTGCAAGAGCTTTCGTGGTTCTAAGGAAAAGGACTATATTGCACATGACGGCAAAAGTATGCGTTCTGAAATTCGTTTTAAGGACTCGGTAAGAACGCAGAAAATCCGATATGAGCTTATAAAGGCTCAGAACGGCAGGAGTATTTACCTCAATGAAGTCAAGGTGAGGGGTACAGGTTCGCTTTTTGATGTATTCAAGTGCATTGTATTCACTCCCGATGATACGGACATCATTAAAGGCTCGCCAGAAAGACGAAGAAGCTTTATTGATATGGCGGCATCTCAGCTTAACCCTGTTTCCGTAGGTCATCTTACAAAGCACAACGCTCTTATGAATCAGCGTAATGCGGTGCTTAAAAATGTAATTCAGGGCAAAAGTATGCGTGAGGAGCTTTTTGTCTGGGATAAACAGGCGGCAAGAGAGGGTACTTACGTTTCATTTATGAGGTATGACTATATCCTCAAACTCAATGAGATTTGCAGCCGTCTTTACCAAAAAATAACGGGAGGAAGCGAAAATCTGGAGCTTACTTACCGTTCAGATGTTTTTTCTGCGGAGGATTTTGAAAAGGGCATTTCTGCGGAGTCGATTGAAAAATACTACACAAAGCTATGCGAAAATACTGATTATGACCTTAAATTCGGCTACACACATACCGGTGTGAACAGAGATGAGATTGCAGTTAAGGTCAGCGGATTCAGTGCAAAGAACTTCGGCTCTCAGGGACAGATAAAAAGTGCCGCACTTGTTATAAAGCTGGCTCAGGCGGAGATTTATTCAAAGCAAAGCAGAGAAGCTCCCGTAGTTTTTCTTGATGACGTTATGGGTGAGCTGGACGAAAGCCGTCAAAGGCTTGTTTTCGAGATTATTAAGGATATGCAGGTTTTTATTACAACGTGCAACGAGTCCGCTTTGCTGCCTGAAATCAAGGGCAGGATTTTTCGTGTGAACGGCGGCAGAATTATCGGGGAGGAAGAAAATGTATCTTCATCTGGGGAATGAATATTCCGTTAAAATAAGCGATATTGTAGGAATTTTTGATATTGAAAACACTACCGTCGATAAGGCTACAAAGGGACTTCTTGAACGTGCTGAAAAGGAAAAAAAGTGCATTTATACAACCATGGAGATGCCCAAAAGCTTTATTATATCAGTAAAAAACGGAGTTGAGAGGGTTTATATATCCCAGCTTGCAGCGTCTACACTCCGAAAAAGACTGAAAACCGACAAAATATTATAGAGGATAAATTATGAGCTTAAAAAGTGAAACTGATGAAATTTATGACGATTTGAAAAAAGAAAAAAGAGAAAAAAATCCCGAAAAAGCAAAGAAAAAGACTGTAATTTTATTTATAGTCATCTGTTCAGTTCTGTTTGTTTTCATGGGTCTGGCAGCATTTATACCTTCATATATTTTCAGCAACAAAACACTTGATAATGTATATGAATTTATGGGTGACAAGGCTTATGATAAAATAACGGTTATAAAGCTTGATGAATATAAGCTTAAAAATGTTTCGGTCAAAACCGACAATGAAAGCGGAGATACTTTCTTTATCTGGATTGAAGATGTAAAAAGTATTGAGTATTTTACAGAAAATAATTTTAAGGGCGAATATGCGCTTATCAAGGAAAATTTCACTGATAATGATTACAGAGAAAAAACACATACCAAAGAAAAATACAAGCCGAGAAGGTGCGAGGCATATTATCATGTTTACACAAGCCCTTCAAATACAACGAATGAAAGCTTCGGCGTATATTTCTATAAGCAAAAGGACGGCGGATATTCCGTCAGAATTACAGGTAATGTATATAAATAAATTTCAATATATTACGGATTGAGGCTATAAGGGACTGTCCCTTAAAATAGGAGGTAAGTGAATGATTCAGCAAAATAATAATTATGATGAAAATGATATACAGGTCTTGGAGGGACTTGAAGCTGTCCGAAAAAGACCGGGTATGTATATCGGCTCAACAGGTCCACGAGGGCTGCACCACCTTGTGTATGAGATTGTTGACAATTCCATCGACGAGGCTCTTGCAGGCTATTGTACGGAAATTACCGTAAATATCCTTGAGGGCGATATTATTGAGGTTTCGGATAACGGACGTGGTATACCTGTCGGAATCCACCCGAAAGAAAAAATTTCTGCGGCAACTGTCGTTTATACCATTCTCCATGCAGGCGGTAAGTTCGGCGGCGGCGGATATAAGGTTTCAGGCGGACTTCATGGTGTTGGTGCGTCTGTTGTAAACGCTCTTTCAGAGTGGCTGGAGCTTACTGTCAAGGACGGCAAGCATATTCATTTCCAGCGTTTTGAGCGAGGCAATTATTCCGAACAGCTTAAAATAATAGGCGATACAACCGAAACAGGTACTTCCGTTAAGTTTAAGGCGGACGGCGAGATTTTCGAGGATACCGTATATGATTATGAAGTCCTTTTGAAGCGTCTGCGTGAACAGGCTTTCCTGAATGCAGGAATAAAAATCGTCTTTTCAGATTTGCGTGACCCCGAAAATGTAAGGTCTGAGGTTCTTCATTATGAGGGCGGTATCCGTCAGTTTGTAGAGCATATCCACGCTACAAGAGGTCTTGAAAGCATGACCGACAAGGTAATTTACGTTTCGGGTATGCAGGGTGACTCATTTGCTGAAATAGCTATGCAGTATAATGACAGCTATAATGAAGTAATACTTTCATTTGCAAATAATATTCATACAATTGACGGCGGTTCGCATGAGGCAGGCTTTAAAACTGCTCTGACTAAGGTTATCAATGAATACGGAAAAAAATTCGGACTCCTGAAAGACGGCGAAAAGCTGGCAGGTGATGACGTTCGTGAGGGACTTACCGCTATAATTTCAGTTAAGCTTACCGAGTGTGAGTTTGAGGGACAGACTAAGGGACGTCTTGGAAATCCGGAAGTAAAGCCTTTTATAGAAAAACTTGTTACTGAAAAGCTTATGAACTATCTGGAGGAAAATCCTGATGTTGCAAAGCTTATATTTGAAAAGAGCATGGCTGCACTCAGGGCAAGAGAGGCGGCTAAAAAGGCAAGAGAAAATGAACGTAATAAAGCGGTTTTCGGCAAATCTCCGCTTCCTGAAAAGCTTGCGGACTGTTCAGAACGTGACAACCGCTACACTGAAATTTATATCGTAGAGGGAGATTCTGCGGGCGGTTCTGCAAAGCAGGGACGTGACAGACGCTATCAGGCAATTTTATCCCTCTGGGGCAAGATGCTTAACGTTGAAAAGGCAAGAATTGACCGTATTTACGGCAATGACAAGCTTTCTCCTGTTGTAACGGCTCTCGGTACAAGTATCGGCGAGGATTTTGATATTACAAAGCTTCGCTACGGCAAAATTATTATTATGGCAGATGCCGACGTTGACGGTGCTCATATCAGAACACTTCTGCTGACGTTTTTCTTCAGATTTATGCGTCCGCTTATCTCAAACGGAAATGTTTATATAGCTCAGCCGCCGCTTTTCAGAGTCAGCAGGGGCAAAAAGCTCTATTACGCTTTCTCGGACGAGGAAAGGGATAAGTATATTGCAGAGCTTGCCGATGAGGACGGAAATTCCTCAAAGGTCGAGGTTCAGCGTTATAAAGGTCTTGGTGAAATGGACCCCGAACAGCTTTGGGAAACTACCATGGACCCCGAAAGACGTACCATTATCAAGGTCGAAATGGAGGACGCTATGCGTGCAGACGAAGTGTTTACCATTCTTATGGGTGACAAGGTAGAGCCAAGACGTGAATTTATCGAGAAAAACGCTAAATTTGTAAAAAATCTGGACGTTTGATTATTTTATATACCACAATAATAGTAAATCTTTGCAAGGAGTGAAAATGGAAGAAAAATTGCTTGAAAAGGAATATGATATTCCATATGAAATCTTTGGCGAGGCATATAAAGAGTTTCAGAAAAAATATGTCCTTCCGAGAAGCTATATTTTAATGGGAATATTCCTGCTGATAGGCGTTTGTTATATTTATTCGGCATTTAAAGACCCCGATAATACTCTTGCTTATATCCTTGTTGTTGCTTGTTTTTGCATGGCAGGTATAAACTGGTATAATCCACGCCGTATAAGGCGAAGTCTTATGGAGGGGATACGAGGTATCGAAAATGAACGGTATAAGCTTTCACTTTACGATACCTACCTTGAAATTGCCACAGTTTCAGTTCCGCATGACTCGGAAACTGCTGAAAATGATGAAGAAAAGGAGCTTTTCGGTGATGAGCCAGAGGAGATTATTGAAAGTTCCAAGCTCTATTTTAACAACGGTCTGAGGGTTATCGAAAAAGAGGACTTTTTCATGGCTTATCAGATGAAAGAAATGTTTTATGTTATCCCGAAAAAGAATTTTACTCAGGAAGAAACGGATATTTTCAGAAACAAAGTCTGTGCTGAATAAATATCTGCGTTGAAATGATAAATTGGAGGTAATGACTTGTATAACGATAATTCAAAGGTGCTTCATGTCGACATCGTGAACGAAATGGAAAATGCCTCGCTGCAATATGCAATGTCCGTAATTGTATCAAGAGCACTGCCTGACGTTCGTGACGGTTTGAAGCCTGTTCACAGAAGAATATTGTATACCCTGCATGAGAACGGACTTACTCCTGACAAGGCATACAGAAAGTGTGCCGATACTGTCGGTGCGGTTCTCGGACGTTATCATCCGCATGGTGATGCCTCCGTTTATGACGCTCTTGTGCGTCTTGCACAGGATTTCTCAATGCGTTATCCGCTTGTTGACGGTCATGGAAACTTCGGCTCAATTGACGGCGACGGTGCTGCCGCTTACCGTTACACCGAGGCGAAAATGGCTAAGCTTTCTCTTGATATGCTTACTGACATCAACAAGGATACCGTTGACTTTGTTTCAAACTATGATGACCGTCTTAAAGAACCGGCTGTTCTTCCGTCACGTTTTCCTAATCTTCTTGTAAACGGTTCTGTCGGAATTGCCGTTGGTATGGCGACAAATATCCCTCCGCACAATCTTGCTGAGGTCATTGACGCACTTAATCTTCTTATTGAAAATCCTGACGCTACCCTTGAGGAGCTTATGGACTTTATTCAGGGACCTGATTTCCCTACAGGCGGTATCGTTATGGGAAAAGCAGGTATTCGTGCGGCTTACGGTACGGGCAGAGGAAAAATAATTCTCCGTTCAAAAACTCATTTTGAGGAGATAAAGGGACGCAACTGCATTATTATTGACGAAATCCCTTATATGATTAGAAAAACAAAGCTTATTGCAAGCATAAATCAGCTTGTAAAGGATAAGCGTGTCGAGGGTATTTATGACCTGCGTGACGAGTCTGACAGAGAAGGTCTGAGAATTGTTATAGAGCTTAAAAAGGACGCTAATCCGCAGATTATCCTGAATAAGCTGTTTACATACACAAAATTGCAGGATACTGTCGGAATTATTATGCTTGCCTTGGTAAATGGTGAGCCAAAGGTTCTGACTCTTAAACAAATGCTTTCTCACTACCTCGATTTTCAGGTTGAGGTTATCCGCAGAAGAACACGTTTTGAACTTAAAAAGGCTCTCGAAAGGGCTCATATTCTGCAAGGTCTTGTTCTTGCCGCTGACTATATTGACGAGGTTATTTCAATTATTCGTGCAAGCAAGACTGTTGCCGAGGCTAAAACTGCTTTAAAGGAGCGTTTCAAGGATACTGATATGTCCGCACTCCTCGACAGAGCACAGTATGATATGACAGGTCTTGAGCTTGAGGGAAGAATAGGTCTTTCAGATGAACAGGCTGAGGCTATCGTTCAGATGAAGCTCGGACAGCTTGCAGGTCTGGAGCGTCAGAAGGTTACAGATGAGCTTTACGGTTTCCTGAAGAAAATTACTGAATTGGACGCTATTCTTGCTGATGTAAAGCTTGTTTATGATATAATTACAAAGGACTTGTCGGAAATCCGCCGCAAGTTCAGTGATAAGAGAAGAACACAGATTGAGTCCGTAAGCGGAGAGGTTGACATTGAGGACCTTATTCCTGAGGAGGACTGCGTTGTTACACTCACAAATAACGGCTATATCAAGCGTGTTTCTGTTGATTCATACAAGGCTCAGAGACGTGGCGGACGCGGCGTTACTGGCATGAAACAGCGTGAGGACGACTATGTTGAGGAAATGTTCATCTGCGGAACTCACGATAATATCCTGTTTATCTCAAACAAGGGTATCATGTATAAGCTGAAATGCTACGAGATACCTGACGGTTCTAAGGCGTCACGAGGTATCAATCTTATAAATCTGCTGCCGCTTACAGAGGGTGAAAAGATTGCCGCTATGCTTAAAGCTGTCAATTTCGACAGCGGCAATTATGTCATCATGGTTACTAAGTTTGGCAAAATTAAGCGTACAGAGCTTTCAATGTATAAGAATGTTCGTAAAAACGGTCTTATTGCTATCGGTCTTGACGAGGGTGACGAGATTGCAGGCGTTCGCATGACTGACGGAAATGCACAGCTTTTCGTTGCTACACATAACGGTATGGCTATTCGTATTGATGAAAATAATGTACGTCCTATGTCACGTTCAGCTCATGGTGTTAAGGCAATAAAGCTGCGTGAGGGTGACTATGTTGTTTCAATGGCAAGAGTTCGTGAGGGTGCTACGCTCGTTACGATAACTGAAAACGGATTCGGCAAAAGATGCAGTCTGGACGCTTACAAGCTTCAGAGAAGGGGCGGCTTCGGACTTAAAAACTACAAGGTCGATGAAGAAAGAGGTCATGTTTGCGGAATTAAGGTCGTTGACGAGGACGATGATATTATCATGATTTCAAGCGACGGCATTATTATCAGAATAAGAACGAGTGATATTCGTATTATGGGACGTATTGCAAAGGGTGTAAGAGTAATGCGTGTGCGTGATGATGTAAAGGTCGTTGCATTTACAAGAGCTGAGCATGATGATTCCGCCGAGGTCAACGAGGTTGAACAGCTTAGTGAGGCTGAGGTCAAGGCTGCTGAGGAAGAAGCTGCACTTGAAGAAAAAAACGAGGTTATCATTGAAAATGATGAGCCTGATGATGAGGAAGAATAAAAACCCAAAGATTCATGATTCTTTGGCATGGTTATTGAAAATGAGTTTCTAAGGAGGAGTGTTGTGGAAACAACGGTTATTCAGACTGTTACTGAAGCTGCCGAAAAAGCGGGTACAACGATTATGATTTCTACCATATTGAAATTTGGCGGATTTTGCATAGCAGTTATGGCTGTAATTTATCTGCTTGCCGTTCTGACTCCTAAAATTGCTGCAAGGCTTGATAAATTTATGGAGAAGCATAAGCCCGAAAGGGTGAACGACAGAACAGATGAGGTTCGTGGAATTTACGATATGCCTCCAAAAAAGGAAAATAACGAAAATAACAAGGAAGATGAGGTTAAATAAATGGCTAAGGAAAAGAAAAAGGTTGAGGCAATTACCTCTATGGACGAGGATTTTGCCAAATGGTATACCGATATTTGCAAAAAGGCTGAATTGGTTGAATATACAAGTGTTAAGGGCTGCATGGTAATACGTCCTTACGGTTACGCTATCTGGGAGAATATGCAGCGTATTCTTGACGCTATGTTTAAGGATACAGGTCATGAAAATGTATGCATGCCTATGTTTATCCCTGAAAGTCTGCTCCAGAAGGAAAAAGACCACGTTGAAGGCTTTGCACCTGAGGTTGCATGGGTAACTCATGGCGGAAATGAAAAGCTTGAAGAACGTCTTTGCGTTCGTCCGACATCTGAAACTCTTTTCTGTGAGCATTATGCAAATATTGTTCACTCATATCGTGACCTTCCAAAGCTTTACAATCAATGGGTAAGTGTTGTACGCTGGGAGAAAACTACACGTCCTTTCCTCCGTTCGAGAGAGTTCTTGTGGCAGGAGGGACATACAATCCACGCAACTGCTGAGGAGGCTGTTGAGGAAACAGAGCGTATGCTCAATGTATATGCGGAGTTCTGCGAAAATGCTCTTGCCATGCCTGTTGTAAAGGGAAAGAAAACTGAAAGCGACAAGTTTGCAGGTGCAGTTTCTACATACGCTATTGAGGCTCTTATGCATGACGGCAAGGCTTTGCAGGCAGGTACTTCACATTATTTCGGTGACGGATTTGCAAAGGCATTCGGAATTGAATATACTGACAAGGAAAATAAGAGAGTTAATCCGCATCAGACAAGCTGGGGCGTTACAACACGTCTTATCGGTGCAATTATCATGACTCATGGTGACGATAACGGACTCGTTCTTCCGCCTGCCGTTGCACCTGTTCAGGTTGTAATTATCCCGATTGCACAGCATAAAGAGGGAGTACTTGACAAGGCAAATGAGCTTAAAGAGCGTCTTGCAAAGTACAATGTCAGAGTTAAGCTTGATGACAGCGATAATTCTCCGGGTTGGAAGTTTGCTGAATATGAAATGAAGGGCGTACCTGTAAGAGTTGAGATAGGTCCTAAGGATATTGAGGCAGGTCAGTGTGTAATTGCAACACGTCACAACGGCGAAAAAACCATTATTTCTCTTGATGAGCTGGAGGAAACTGTGGCTAAGAAGCTTAATGAGGTTCGTGACGGTCTTTACAAAAAGGCACTTGAAAATCGTGAGAGAAGAACTTATGCCTGCAAGACTATGGACGAGATTATTTCAGTTCTTGAGGAAAAGGGAGACGGATTTGTCAAGGCTATGTGGTGCGGAGATGAAGCCTGTGAGGATATTGTAAAGGAAAAGACGGGTGTTGGTTCAAGATGCATTCCGTTTGAGCAGGAGAATATTTCAGATGTATGTGTATGCTGTGGAAAGCCTGCAAAAGCAATGGTATACTGGGGCAAAGCATATTAATATAAAAAGTCGGGATTCCAAAGGGATAATATCCCTTTGGCAGAGCCTTTGGTGGGGTGTAGGGCAACGCCATGCGGCTTTCTGTTGGACGCTGTCCCACACTCTGCAAGGGCTTTCAGCCCTTGACCTGACCAAAGGGTTATCAACCCTTTGGAATCCCTTTTATTTAAGGAGAAAAAATGAAATTAGACGGATTTGGATTATTTGTAAACGATATGTCAGCTATGATTCGTTTTTATCGTGACGTATTGGGTTTTGAAATAAAAGAAAATGAAGATACCGATAATGTATATCTGATAAAAGACGGTACTTTATTTTTGCTCTATGGACGAAAAGACTTTGAAAAAATGACAAGCAGAAAATATGAATATTTAAAAGGTCTGAACGGTCATTTTGAAATAGCTATGTATGTCGATACATTTGATGAAGTGGATCAAGAGTACCAAAAAGCCGTAAGCAAGGGTGCAGTATCTGTATTAGAGCCTACAACAGAGCCATGGGGACAAAGAACCTGTTATATTTCTGACCCTGAGGGAAATCTTATAGAAATCGGTTCTTTTAATAAGCCTTTTGAAAGGTAAAAAATGTTTTCTGTGGGACGCTGTCCCACACTCTGCAAGGGCTTTCAGCCCTTGACCTGACCAAAGGGTTATCAACCCTTTGGAATCCCTTTTTTAGATAATTATGAATAAATTGTAAACAATTTGTGAATCCTATTGATTTTTCCTGAAAATATACTATACTTATATTAGCACTCTAAGCAAGAGAGTGCTAATATAGTTATCAAAGCTATGAATTATAGATTTTTACAGGAGATGTTTTTATGGCAACAAAGGAATTTAAAGCAGAGTCCAAAAGACTTCTTGAAATGATGATTCATTCTATTTATACACATAAGGAAATTTTCCTGAGAGAGCTTATCTCAAATGCAAGCGATGCTATCGACAAGCTCTATTTCAAGTCGCTGACAGACGACAGTGTCGGTCTTAATAAGGACGATTTTGCTATCGAAATCAAAACGGATAAAGATGCCCGTACTCTTACAATTATTGATAACGGTATCGGCATGACTGAGGACGAGCTGGAAAATAACCTCGGTACAATTGCAAACAGCGGTTCACTTAAATTCAAGACCGAAAATAAGCTTGAAGAAGAAAATCAGATTATCGGACAGTTCGGTGTAGGATTTTATTCAGCTTTCATGGTTGCAAAAAAGGTTACTGTTGAAACTAAGGCTTTCGGCTCTGATAAGGCTTACAAGTGGGAGTCTGAGGGCGTTGACGGATATACTGTAACAGAATGTGAAAAGGAAAGTGCAGGAACTGTAATAACTCTTGAGCTTCTTGATGATACTGAGGACGAAAAGTATTCAGAATTTCTTGAACAGTATAAAATCAAGAGCCTTGTTAAGAAATATTCGGATTATATTCGTTTCCCTATCAAAATGGAAATGACAAAGAGCAGACGTGTTGAAACTGAGGGTGAGGATAAGGACGCTGAGCCTAAGTTTGAGGACTATACAGAGGTTGAAACACTCAACAGCATGATTCCGCTTTGGAAAAAGAATAAGAGCGAGCTTACAGATGAGGACTATAACCATTTCTATATGGACAAGTTTATGGATTACTCTCATCCGCTGAAATATATGCACATCAAGAATGAGGGTGCAGCAGCTTATAATGCACTCCTTTACATTCCGTCAAAAGCTCCTTATGATTACTATACAAAGGAATTTGAAAAGGGACTTCAGCTTTACTCAAACGGCGTTCTTATAATGGATAAGTGTGCAGATTTGCTCCCTGACTATTTCAGCTTTGTAAGAGGTCTTGTTGATTCTGAGGACTTATCTCTCAATATTTCCCGAGAAATGCTCCAGCATGACAGACAGCTTAAAATTATTGCTAAGAGCCTTGAAAAGACTATTAAGAATGAGCTGGCAAAGATGCTTAAAAATGAGCGTGAAAAGTATGAGGAGTTCTTTAAGGCATTCGGACTTCAGCTTAAATTCGGTGTTTACAATGGTTTCGGAGCAAACAAGGATACTCTTAAAGACCTTCTTCTCTTTACATCGTCAGCAGAAAATAAGCTGACTACACTTGAAGAATATGTTTCAAGAATGAGAGAGGATCAGAAATATATTTACTATGCAACAGGTGAAAGTGTTGCAAGAATAGAACAGCTCCCGCAGACTGAGCTTGTTAAGGATAAGGGTTATGAAATACTTTATCTTACAGAGAATGTAGATGAATTTGCAGTTAAAATGCTGATGAACTACAATGAAAAGGAATTCAAGTCTGTATCTGCTGCTGACCTTGACCTCGAATCTGAGGAGAAAAAAGAGGAGCTTAAAGCTAAGGAAGAAGAAAGTGCAGATATGTTCAAGGTTCTTGAAGAAAAGCTTAGCGGTAAGGTTTCAAAGGTCAGACTTTCAAAGAGATTGAAGTCACATCCTGTATGCATTACAAGTGACGGAGAAATTTCACTTGAAATGGAAAAAATACTCAATGCAATGCCTGCTGACCAGAAAGTTAAGGCAAACAGAGTTCTTGAAATTAATCCTGACCATGAAATTTTTGGAAAGCTTCAGACGCTTTATAATGAAGATAAGGAGAAGCTTGGAAAATACGGAGAGCTTCTTTATGATCAGGCACTTCTTATTGAGGGACTTCCTATTGAAAATCCTGTTGAATTTTCAAATCTTATTTGTGAATTAATGTAATATAAAAGTAGAAAAAATGGGATTCCAAAGGGAGAATATCCCTTTGGTCAGGTCAAGGGCTGAAAGCCATTGCAGGGTGTGGGACAGCGTCCCA
>OGDY01001030.1_pt1 | contig 33707 bp, 39 predicted proteins | sample 1570341 | NCBI WGS metagenome assembly OGDY01 (sample SAMEA2581972, study PRJEB24529) | metagenome | biome: Human gut stool | place: China | collected 2011 | reverse complement strand
CCTGAAAGAAATGCTTTGAAGTCGCTGCCGACGGTGACGAACTCAAGAACAGCTTAGATAGTTCACCGTCGGGTCAGCCATTGTAGCATTTCTTTCAGAACCCGTCAAGGGCAAGCCGCCTGCGGCGGTGGCTGGTTTTGCCTCTGGTTCGGAATCTAAGAACAGCATATCTATCATGAGCAATTGCATCAGGAAGGGTTCATTTTATCTGTCCATGGTTGCAAAATTTTGTCCACGGTTTGGGGTACACTTTAGAAGTGTTGCACCTTTAACCTTTATACCGTCAATTTCACCTTCAAAACTATGCTTATATTCATCACCAATGATTGCATTTTCAGTATAGTCTGTTACATCTGCTGCAAGGTTATCAATGTTATTACCGGTGTATTTTTGAGCAAATGCACCGAATTTCAGCATTGCATCTGCAAGAACCTTTTCATTTTGGGATAAATTCTCAGCATATTGTTTAACCGAATATGTTATATCGCTACCTTCTGTTGTATCACCGTAAACAACTTTTGCAGTAATTTCATCTGACATCTGATCAGGACGAAGTTTAAAACTGAATTTGTATTTTCCGTCAACTTCGCTGCCTTTAGAAAGCTTGATTTTTTCATCAATTCCCTGTTCAGATGTAAAATGAATATATGCTTCTTTGTCATCCAGTGCTTCATGTGAAAGAATCATGTAATAATTCATGATTACGCCGTCTGTCAGTGTAATAGATGCACTTTTAAAGCCGTCCTTACCGTTTTTAAGGGCATCACAATTCTTGCAGACACCGCCTGATGCATAGTCATGCTCTCTATAAATCGGATTGATAATCTCTGTATTGGAATAAACATAGTTCAAGTCACTCTTATACGCTTCGCTGCAGCCTGTATAAGTTACGTTTCTGTAAACTCTTTTGGTGCTGTCAAGAACAGGATAATCATTTGTACCAATTAACTGACCCCATACTGAGCCTTTTTCACCTTGTGACAAAAGAAATGCAATTTCTCAGCTCTTGAACTCGGCTGAATTATTTCCCACACCATTCCCACTATACTTATCTTTGTCATAGTAGCAATTTGTTATCATATTTAAGTTATAACCGCACACACCGCCAATTGCAATGTCATCACTCTTTACAATGCTGCTGTTGTAACTGTTAATTATAGTACCATAGTTAGAAACGCATATTCCGCCAATACGATAATCTCCATAAAAATAAGAATTAATCACGCCAACATTACGGATTTCAGCTTCTTCTGATATCTTACCGAATAGACCGACATCTCTTTGTTCTTTATTATTTAAATATAATCCGTTGATAGTATGTCCGTTTCCGTCAAATAATCCTTTGTAGTAAACGATTTCGGGTAAGTCATCATGATTGATATCGTAGCAAAAACCAATTGGCATCCATGTACGGAACTTGTCTGCGTCATTGGTGTTCAGTGTGCCGTCCTCATTAAGAACAGAATCGTTGACTGTAATATTACCTGTTAACTCGGCATTAATAATGTTGTTACTGCCATTGACGATTGCCGCAAAAGCATAAAGTTCGTCAGCTGTTCCGATGTCATAATAACCATTATTATCTTCATCCCTTAGTATGATTGTACTGCCGTTATCAATGACAACAGTTAATTCATCTGCCGCAGATGCGATAAACGATTTGAAAGTATTGCTTGGAAAGTTCAGCAGTATAACCCCAAACATTGTTGCCGAGGCGAGAATCACCATGGATTTTTTTAATCTGCTCCTCATAAAATTTCCTCCTTTGTAAAACTATGCTCAAGGCATATTACCTTAAACCACATATTTTTTTCACGAACTCTGCAAAAAGATGTTTGCTTTCAGGACAGTGAAGTTTTTAATCCACTGTCCAAAAATACAGAATCTTTTAAAATATTTTTGATGTTCTATTTTGTAAAAATTATAACACATTAACCGTGAGATTTCAACCCTCATACCGAAAATACGCTGTTTTCTGGCGATTTCAGCGGTCATCATATCGCTTTGGTCAACATTCGGTCAACTTTTACGATACTTCAAGATACAGTAAGATAGGCTTTTTGCATCTTGTTGTATCCAGTCATACCGCTTCACGCTTCGGCATTTTCGGCATAGCTTTCGTGACAGCCTCACAGCAATGCAGATCGTTTTTTTTGAGTGTGTGAGAGTAAATTCTCAGTGTCACATCAGGACGTGCATGACCTGCTCTCTTAGCTGCGTCTGCGATGCTGATGCCTGCTTGAAGCTGCAAGCTCACCGATGTATGACGGAACATATGCGGATGGATTCTCGGAAGCCCGTTCTTTTCGGTAAAACTGTTGAGCCAGCTTCTTGCTGTCGCAGGATTGAGGAATGTGCCGTATTTCTTCCGAGAAAAGAAAACTGCGTTATCCTCGTAGTTCCATTTGCTGCCGTACTTCTCAGCCGTTTCGTCATAGTAAGTTCTGTACTCTCTGAGCATATCCATGATACCGCTATCCATTGTGAGCCAGCGATCACCTGCATTTGTCTTGCAGCCGTCACGAATATGAGAGCCTGTCTTGTCAACGATAAAGTGCTTGCAGATATGAATGCGGTTATTCTCATAGTCGATGTTATCCCATGTAAGAGCGCAGATCTCACCGATACGGCATCCGGTTGCAAGCATCACACTGAACATGACCTGATACATATAGTGCTTCTTGTCTGCGTACAGAGCGTTGAAAAATGCGTTGATGTCATCTTCCGAGAGAGCTTCGACTTCCTTCTGGTCACGCTTAGGCGGTGTTGCTGCACTTGCATAATTGCGAGGGATCAGGTTCTCCTTAAATGCCATTGCAAGCATCGAATGGATGAACAGATGATACTGATAGACCGTCGCCTTTGACACGCCTGTGCTGAGCATATCAGAATACGCCTTGTTGATCGCCGCAGGGGTAAGCTGTTTGAGCTGGATATGCCCAATGTAAGGGGCAACACGCTGACGATAGCCGTTGTAGGTGTACACGGTCGAGGGTGAAAGCCCAGCTTTCTCCTTGATACCAATCGCATAATCGCAATAGTTATCAAAAGTGATATGGGAGTCACTTGCAGTCTGTTCCTCGACCTGCTTCTCAAAGATTATACCTTGCTTCTCAGCGTTCTTCCTGTTCCACGCTTCGGTCTTATCAGGATCATACTTGATGGACAAGGTTCTGAAAACCTGTCTGCCTGTCTGTGTATCACGGTGATCGAACACCCTGATGCGGTAAGAAGTGATCTTCCCGTCTTTGTTTCTGCGTTCCTGAATATTCATTTTACCGCCACCTTTCTGATTGTGACGGTGTTCACTGTCTGTTTCATTTTACCTCCATTCCGACAGCGAATATATCGTATACTCATTATACCATGATTCGCTTTGCTTGTCACTATTCTTTTTGTTTTTCTACATTTTAATATGTATGCTCTGGCAACGGCTTTCTTTTTCGTGCGCATTGCCATAGCATACATTTTTCTTTATCAGTCTGCACCGTTCAGATAGTCAAGCAGGGACTTCTTGCTGATCAGAATCTTTCCGCACTTGCCTTCACCCGTGCGGATGTAATGCACCTTTCCCTGCGTTACCAGCTTGCGGACGGTATGCTCAGACAGTCCCTTTACAGCCTTGGTACACTCCTTAATGGTGAGCATTTCCATAGGCTGATCTTTCTCCTGCTTCTCGGCAGGCTCATCCTCCACCAGTTCAGTCAGCAGGTCGAGAATCTGGTCGATAATTTCCTGTTTGTTTCTTTTCATAGCTTGTTACTCCTTAGCTTGTCTATCTCTACGCTTATAGAGCGAGGGGATTGCTTTCTCTATCTGCCCCTATTTGTAATGTGTGTTTATAGCCGTGCGGAACGGCATTGCTGCCGTCCCGATTATCACAGCAATCATTCTTCAATCCTCATAAGGATTTTTCTTGTCAGTAAAGCTCATCTGCTGACCGAACTCATCACTGTCCTGAGCAGTATCTGTATCGCTCACGGCAGTACCCTGAGTCGTAAGCTCCAAGAGCTTCTCAGGGTGCTGAGTGATAAGCTCAAAGAATGCCTTTTGGTCAAGCCCGAACGTATCACGCACCCTTGCGAGCTACATCTCATTCAGCTTTGCATTAATCTTGTCGATCTCGGCACTGTCCTCACGCATACGCTTCTCCAAACTCTCACGTCTGGCGAGGAGCTTCTTTGTCTGTTCTTCATAGCTGAGCATAAATCTCATCTCCTTTCGTTTTGTTCTCTCCTTGTTTTGTATCTGCTGAGGAGTTATCCTCATACACCAATTATAGCGCGCAATGAAGCCGATTACCAGCCGCAATTGCGCATGAACTTTCGGTCATTCTCAGAACCAAACCAGTGTATTTTCACCGGGCATTTTTCGGCAGCTACGGCGGAGCAATTATTATTACGCACCTTATCTGAGAGCGTTGTAAATTACCCTCCATATATCTACCGTGAAATTTGAAAAAGTGGGACGATTTTTCCGAAAAGTTCACAGAATGTTTACAAATAGGTGCCTTACGGCGATGACCTAAAAACATCTCTCACCTTACTACCGAGGAAATTCCGTTTGGGACAATGATTTCGAGAAATTTTTTGCCCGAAATTGAAATGTTCTCCGTTATGCCTAAATCGGAGTATATTTTTCTGTACGATTTACCGACAATACACCTGCCGTCAGCATTGTGTCAGGAGCAGTAATTATTATGGGGAATGTTCCTGCGGATAGCGTCAGGCAGACCGTCAGCGGAACGGAGGACGGCGCTCCGAGCTTTGCAATTTCATCGTCATAATAAATAGTTTTCTGGTGTTGAATTTAGTCGATAGGGAGAACTACCATGAACAAGTTGTAAACTTTTCAGAAAATCATGCCCAAAAACTCAAAATCTTCGGTTGTATAGTAGAGAGTGTTTTCAAGTGTCGGTCGCACCCTCTCACATATCATTACCAATAAAATCTGCTCATCGTTAAGTACCGCCGAAATATTCTCTGTAATGTACAAATATCCTGTCGCAAATTTTCTGAAATTTTCGGCGGTGATACTTAACGAAGCGGCTCAGAATTTGGTATTTATATATGGAGATATATTTTCATCAGACTGCCGCCCAAGTTGCGCTGAAACTGCGCCGTGCTATTTTACAATAATATCGTCGGCAGATGCGAGGGCATAACGGCGGAGCGTGAGCGATATGACCGCCAACCAAAGTGGCGGCATAATAGAGAGAAAGTCGCTGACGCTCCAATTCTCGCCCTGACAGCGAGAAAACCGCCGAATGACGGTAAAAGCCGTGCCGATGAAAAATCGGCACTCTCAGTTCGCAAGCATGGTATAACCGCACTACAAATTTGAGTGCTTTTATACACTGCTTGTTAGAGGGCGACTGCCCCTAAGACCCCGAATAAAAAAAGAGAAAGAATCAGCAAAAATCCAGGAGAATTATTTGCTGAAAAAGATTGGAGGAACGCTACCTATGGCGACAACAAAAATATATCCGATACACGCAGATGTAGAAGGCGCTCTTGCCTACATCGCCAATCCAGAAAAGACCGACAACGGCAGGCTCGTCTATGCCTTCGGTTGCAGCGAAAAACCGAGCAGAGCCGCAAAGGATTTTGCTGAGATTAGATCACGCAGAAGCACCGTCCTCGCACAGCACTTTATCGTCAGCTTCAAGCCCGGTGAGATCACTCCTGAAAGGGCACTCGAAGTCGGCAAGGAGATATGCCAAAAATTTCTGGACGATCAGTACCAGTTCCTGCTGACAGTCCACGTTGATAAACAGCACACGCACCTGCATTGCGTGTTCAATAATACGAACCTGCTGAACGGGCATACTTTCCAGACGCTGAACAATCAGGGCAAGGTCAGCGAACGTATGTGGAAGAAGCTTCGTGACACCTCGGATGAGGTGTGCAAGCGGCATCATCTGAATGTTATTCAGCACCCTGAAATGGGCAAGGGTAAGAGCCGCTGGGAGTGGGATATGAGCCGTCAGGGATTATCATGGAAAACAAAGCTGAAATATACCATAGATCAGGTAGTCAAGGAGAGCGAAAACTTTGAGGACTTCCTTGCCAAGTGTGCAGATTTCGGAGTGCTTGTCGAGTATAATCCCGAACAAAAGATCGACCTGAAATTTATGCTTGCGGAGCAGCGTGAACGCAATCCGAGGGCGAAGTTTACCCGGAGCCGAACGCTGGGTTGGTTTTATGAAACCGAGCAGATAAAATCCCGTATCGCTCAGTATCAAGGTTGTATGGTTTATGTGCCGAGATCGAAGATAAGAGTCATTACGAAGAAGCCTGAGAACAAGTTTGTTCAGGGCGCTATCGACCGAGGCAATATGAAGGTGGCGAGTATTGCCAAGAACATCATTGCCGAATACGGAGTTGAGCCGGAGGAAATTCGCAATGCAGCGATCTCCGCTTATGCTCACAGCCGTGGACTTCTTTCCAAGCTGAACAACCTGAAAACGGAGATAGAAGATTTGGAAGTCAAGCTGAAAGTTCTGAAAAAATATCGGGTGGTGAAGCACTACGGCGAGGAGCTGAAAGCACTCAGCGGTCGAGCCGAAAAGAAGTATCGCAAGGAGTATAGCGTCGAGCTTGCCGAGTATGGGAAAATCCGCACACAGGTTTTTGAACTTTACCCGTCAGGGCATATTCCCACCGTGGAAAAGCTGGAAAAGAGTATCACGTCACTCCGTGAGAAGCTGTCTGCAATGAATACAGAGTATAATCAGGCGGATAAGAAAGCCCGTGAGCTTGCAGATGCACAGCGGACGATCGAGGAGTATCTGCGGCAGGAGCAGAGCCGTGGAGAGCAGAAACGCAAGCGTAATGATCTGGAATAATACAGCGCATTGCACCGAGGATTTTTGCGGTATTGCTGCGCCCTGCACAAGAATTATTACAATTTCCCTGATAGGCTGGACTCTTGGGGTTATATCGTATATAATGGATTTACGATAAAACTTTGGAGGTAACAGAGATATTGAAAACACCTGAATTGGCAATGCCGAGATCACGCAAGGTCACGACTGTCTGCAACGGCAAGCGTGAGGTATGGTCGGACTACGAAGAAGCAAAGTCATATTTTCTTGAACTTATGATGTCCACAGAGGGCGAGGAGCGTGACCGAGCAGAGTGCGTTTATATTCAGCTACTTCATGGGCTGAATGAGTGCAGTGATGAGGACGAATAATCTAAAAAACAGAGCATTGCCGAAAATTGACAATGCTCTGTTTCTTTCTTGTGATAAATCATCTTCTCATGCTGCCTGCAATATAATGTGCAAGATTTCTATGGCACACTGATAAAATCTGTTCGATTCTTAAATTCTCGAATCCAACCACTCTGGCAATGGAAGCCATTGACTGTCTCTCCCACAGATACATATACAAAATGTCTCTTTTGGTCTGAGGCAGTCTGTTCAGGCTTTCCTCTATTGCATTTCTGTCAAACGGGAATTTTGTGCCGGCATAATCGTGTACACGCTGAAGATACTCTGTCGGCTGAAACGCAGCCGACTCCAGCGCATCAAAAACCTTGTGATACACGACCTGATTCGGATAATACTTGTAATCTATAAAAATGTCAATGCCCCGGCGGTAAAAATGCTCCAGGATCGCTGCCGCACAGCCTGCACTGCGGCTCTGTCCGTATTCGCACTGACAGATGATATCCTTGCCGTCAAGGTAAGCCTTGTTGATAAACGCCGCCAGTTCGTCTGCTTCGGGAAAGAAACTGTCGTAGGTATAGCCCTTTTCCGGCAGATAATCAAGGTCAAGGTCATCTACTTCGCAATAGAAAACATCATTGCAAGCATCACCGTAATCGACACGGGAATAGTCTTTGTCAATATGCTTCAGCGCCGGGTCAAAAAAGCTGATAACGGCGGTATTCTCAGGAAATTTACCGTCGGCAATAATGGACTCGATTGCTTCTCTTGAATATACGGATACGGTCATAAAAGCCTCCTCACATCAATCAAAACGCCAATGTAACCTGCGCATCCTGCGTTTGCTTCTTTGATAACCTTCACAGAATTTTTGAAACCACTCATCAAACTCATCTATTGTGATTTCAAGACTATCATCTGTTCCGGCGTGATGCGGCAGCGGTATGAAAAGGATACCATCACCATAGAATCCTTCTTCATACATTATGATATCATACGAAGAAAGCGTATAGATCAGCCCTTTAAAGAACAGAATGCATGCATTTTGCTCCCATACTTCGATATTAGACAGCAATTTACAGTGCAATACAGTATCAATGCGGTTGAGATAGCAGATGATTTTAGTGTCTTCACGGTCAATATCGAAAAGTCCGATATACTGGCTGAAATATGCCCAGACTTTTTTGTAATATGATTTGAATGCATCAATATCAAAATCTGCATCATGCAATAATTTCCAGCAAAGCTGCTCTGATTTGTGCAGTAAATCCTTACGTTGATCAATTCATTCAGCGTCGGACTGAAACTGTGCATGGATATAAGACCGTGTGATGACTGCAAAATCGCCCCAAAACTCACGAATGACCAGGCGATTCTGAATTCCATAGCCTGCTTCCTTTTGAGAAGAAGTCATCATAAAACGCTTTCCTGACTCATAGAACGAATTGAAAATCAATATCAACTCGTTCTGAATCGCCTCCTTGCCGGCAAGCTCCTGTATATCGTCTACCAACAGTACATCCGCCTGCATATACTTCTCCCGGAACTGCTCTGCTGTACTGCCGTTATGAAGAGTATCAATAAGCGTATTCTGCGTTTCTGCCGTTGTGGTGAGGATAACCCTAAGTTCAGGCGAATTCTGCTCGATCGCTTTTTTGACAGAATAGAGCAGATGCGTCTTGCCAGTTGCTGTGCCACCGAATATAGCCAGCGGCTTTGAATCGGCGTTCTCGGCAAACTGCTTCGCTTTCTCAAATGCTGTACGGTTTGCATCGGTAACTGAAAAGCTGTCGAATGTGTATTTGTTGCCATTATTGTTATCGGACATAGTTCGACCTCCTATCAGTTGTTCTTTAATGTGTAGACAGGATGCCCTGACCCATATCCCTGATATACCTGATTACATTTAATAGTGTAAACGGGATGACCGCCACCATAGCCATTAAAAACTTGACTTCCTTTTATAGTGTATACCGGATGTCCTGTACCATAGCCCTGATACACTTGATCCCCTTTAAGTGTGTAGATGGGGTGTCCGGTGCCATACCCTTGATAGATCTGATTTCCTTTGATCGTATAAACCGGGTGACCGGTTCCATAGCCTTCGTATATTCTCATAATATACCTCCGATTCTTGAAAGCAATCATTAGACTGAACAATGCATCTGACATATAGGTGAAAAACATTAATCCTGTAATATATCAGGCGGTATGCTCAGAGTGTCATCTCTCAATGGCAGCGTATTCGTGTAATAATCGAGCATTTCCGTGAAATATGCTTTTAGCGGAAGTGTAGCGCACGAATGCTTTCCACCCTCTATTCTTCGAAAGCGTGAATTGCCAAGTAATTTCTCCGTAAATGCGTGATCGCCGAGCACCTCATCATCATCTCCAACAATGCAGCTCACATTGGCAGAGTCTATCGTTGCCAGTTCACCGAAAAGCTTCACAAGCGGACGAGTTTTAAATTTAGACAGTATATCCAGAAGAAATGGTGTCAGGCACGGATTAACAAGCATTGCCGGCAGGTCATGACGTGCAGACAGTACAGCCGCATAGAATCCCCCCAGACTTGTGCCAACGATCATATCCGCTTTGTACTGCACACGTAGCATATTGAGCGTACCGATAATGTTGCTTGGCTCCTCACTGTCATAATCAATAGATGGTGAAATGATGTTTTCACATCCAATCTCATGCAGTGCTGTGTAAGCACTGTTTATCGGACTGCCGTGATAGCCGTGGACATTGAGGATCGTATAGCCTTTACGATCAGGATTTGGGAAATGATCATATACTCGCATAGCAAACCTCCGTTTCGTACAGAGCACACATATGGTATTGGTGGTTTATCAGCTTTTATACTATGCGCTATTGCAAATCGTAATAACGATTTGCAATCCGCCGTCTTTGACGGCGGGGCGGCACTGTGTGCCGCTAAGCGCTTCGTTTATACGCCCTCTGCCAAAGCCACTATGTGGCTTTGGCGGTTGCTGTGCAGCCTGCAAAGCACAACGTGTTGTGCTTTGCAATAGAGGGCAGTATATCACACAGATGATCAGCTACCTTAACAATCAGATCGTGCAGCTCCAGACGCTCCTTGTATTTCTGTGGAATAGCATTGTACCCGACATATGCGCCGAGGATATTTCCACAGACTGCTCCGGTGGAATCACTGTCGCCGTTGTGATTAACGGAAGCCCTCAGTGCCATGTCAAAGTCGTTCTCATACCTCAAAGCACAGTAAACGGCAATAGCAAGTGTTTCCTCGGCTACCCAGCCTTCACCGAGCTGATGTATAGCTGAAAGGTCGTCCTGTTCTGTTTCCGCAAGCTGAACAGCTTTCTGCATGATAGCAGTAAATTCGGATATATGCTCTGCTTTCGGAAACAGTTTTTTCATCGCTGCGATAGAATCGTTTACGGCAGTTTTTAGCGGTATGTCGCTTTCTGCAACTGCTCTGACGATGTGAGATAATGCAGCGGCAGGAATATATCCTAAATCATGACCGTGCGTCAGAGCTGCTGCTTCTGCTGCAAGCATATCTGACTTCTCGTATGAAGTATCAGTTTCCGCAAAATACAGCCCGATCGGCGCAACACGCATTACTCCACCACAGCCCTTGCTGTCATTTATCGGAATATTGACCGTACCCTTTGCACCTGCTTCAATTGCAGCCATGCAAGTCATTCCGGGACATCTTCTATGAAACAATTCCGGCACACGCATCAGTTGAGAGCAATGTTTGGTGCCCTGTGCAGGATATTTTTCGCTCTGTGTCTGATACTAGCACCTGTACATCTCCCTGATGCTGCTTATGTAACTAGTATTGTCGGTGCTGTTTCTGGCAAGCAGCATACCCTCCGCAGTGAACAACGTCATCTGTGTATCATCCGATATCTCGGCGACATCATCGTCCAATATCAAATCGTACTCGGTGATGCCATCTTTGCCATACTCAGAGAAGATCTCATCCTCTCTTTTGAATTCAACAGCATATCCCAGCGCATCTCCGGCTGCCCCACCTATGAGACAGCCACGGAATTTATCAATGTTGCGCATAATGATCTCCTTTTTACAATTTGATTATTCAGAAAACATCTTAGCACACTTATCCGCAGTATTGCTCAGCTGAACAACTTCATCAGAATCTAATATCTCTATGATCTTATCCATTGTTTTATGTGATTCTTCTATACTTGTAAAATCTACATCTATCACTCTACTAAAAAGCGTCCTCCTGTCATACTTCACTGTTTTAAAGAATTTATCAAGTTCTTTTCTTTTGCTTTTTTGGTACATTTCAAGATGTACAGCAAGCTCTACTACAATGTCAAGCAGAACAAGACCTTTGATGAGGTCATTGCCGATAAGCTCGGCAGTATGTCACATTCCGATGAACGCTTACAGTATTACAGTCTGCTGATCGGTACGGACGGCTCTGCTTCGATGTACGGCAACCACCAGACTTTGCACAATCTTCTTCCGGGTGCTACTGTCCGTGACTATGACCTGAAACGTGAGTTCGGTTATGAAATGACAGGCTGGAACACCGACAGTGACGGATTGTATCAGGGCATCAAGGTGTACTGCACCAATGGCGATAAGCTCAAAGCTCCGTTCAAATGCAAGATCACCGATGTGAATACCGATGAAAACAAGATCACTGTCCGCAAGGACGATGTTGAGTATTGGTATGACGGTACGGGCGGTACTGAGCGTGATACTGAAGTCACCATTGCAAATGCTGTGCTTCTGAGTGGTTTCTCTGAGGGCGATACGGTCAATGACGGACAGGATTTCGCCAAAACAACAGCAGGAAATGTGAATTTCCACATTTATATAGACACGGACGGTTACGGTTGGGACTACATTGATCCCCGACTTGTGCTGTATTAACGGAGGGACTATGGAGCGAATAGACAAGAAAATCGCTGAAAATCATCAGCGACAGGACTTCCTGCGAAAGCGAATCCAGTCCGATAAGGAGGAGCTTGCAAAACTGGAGTCCGAAGCGAGGGTGCTTGAACACTCTCAGCTCGCCGTAGTTTTTAGCTGTGAGATCAAGGACGTAAACAGTCTTGTGACAAAAGAGCATGACACGCTCATGCGCCTTCGTTCACAGGGCATTACGGACGATATGCTTGAAGCGCTTGCAAACGGCGAAATATCAATCAATACAAATTCCGAGGAGGATACAAATGAAAGCAAGATTTTTTAGTGCTATGCTTGCAGCTTTCATGCTTGCAACAGCAAGTGTAGGCGGTATTACCGCTTCTGCCGCTGAGAGGGCTTCTGCCGGAGAGGATACAGCGGAGACTACTGCGGTCGATGAGGACAGCTCGGCAGATACTACCGAAACCACCGCAGATACAGCGGAAAGCTCCGATACTGAGGAGACTTCTTCTGTTTCAGATGAATCCGATGATATGGAGAAGTTCCGTGAAGTCATGAGTGAGCTTGCCGAAGCTGAAACAACTGAGGTCAAGCCTGACTATTTCGGTGATTCCTATTATGATACGGACGGAAACGCTACCCTTATCAAGTCCGAAAGAATTGTCTACAATTCCGAGGAAATGCAGTTCATCGCTGTGACTACAAAGGACGGTCATGTGTTCTATGTGCTTATCAACTATTCTGCGGAAAATGCCGAAGACCAGGTATTTTTCCTGAACAAAGTTGACGATTACGACCTCTACGCACTGCTCTATGCCGGGGCTGAGGAGGGTGATGATAAAAAGAAGATCACTCCCGAACAGGCAGCTCAGGCGGCAGAAAAGGCTAACGGCAGAGTGCAGTCCGGCGACGGTGCGGATACCGCAGATACAGAGGAGAATGCTGAGGACGGCGAAGATGCAACAGATGCTCAGGTCCAGGCAAAGCCTGTGCCGATGAGCAAGAACAGCATGATGCTTGTGTTCGGTGCGATCGCTCTGATCGGTGTCGGCGGTGCAGGCTTCTTCCTGATGAAGAAAAAGAACGGCGGCAACAGTAAGACCGCTATGCAGGTCGAGCCTGAGTATGACGATGATAATGAGATCACTGAGGACGAGGACGATATGAAGTTCTACGATGATCAGGACGATGAAGAATAAGAAAGAGAGGGCAAAAGAATGGGAAAGATGAAGAAGATCGGTGTATGTATGGCAGCGGTGGCAGGAGCCGCAGGAATTGCAGGACTCTCCGCTAAGGCAGTCGAGGGCGTGAGAAAGAAGTGGTTTCTCCGTGGCTTTGAAGCCGGACAGTTCATCGGCAGCCTGACCGCTGCGGAGAGCTTTGCACAGGAAAAGACCGTGATCCAGCAGAAGTATGACAAGCTCTGCGAGGAGTTTGACGAACTTCAGGAGAACTATAACGAGCTTTGTGAGGACTACTACGAAGCCTGACCAACTTTGAACCCACTGGATTCAAAGTTCCCGACAACAGAACAAACAACATAAGACAATGAGAAAAGAGAGAGAATTTGTCTAATGAAGGTACTCAGCTTATTTGACGGTATCTCCTGCGGTATGCTTGCACTACAGAGGGCAGGCATACCCGTGGAGTGCTATGATGCGTTTGAGATCGACAAGTATGCCGTCACAGTCTCAAAGCGCAATTTCCCCGTAATCGTTCATCACGGGAATGTTTATGACGGCGACTTTACGCAGTTTCGGGGGTATGACCTTCTGCTCGGCGGTTCGCCCTGCACCTACTGGTCTATCGCCAAAAAGGACAGAGAGGTTGACTGCAACGGTGAGGGGTTCAGGCTTTTCAAGGAGTATGTGAGAGCCTTAGAGGAATCCGGCTGTAAGTATTTCCTCTATGAAAATAACTACTCCGTTCATCAGCGTATCAAGGACGAGATCAGCAAAACGCTCGGTGTTGAGCCTATTATGATAAACTCGGCGCTTGTGTCGGCTCAGAACCGCAAACGCTGCTACTGGACGAACATTCCGTTTGCTTCTTTTCCTGCGGATAAGGGTATCCTGCTGAAAGATGTGCTTGAAAGCGGAGTTGCTTGGCAGAATAAGGCTTATTGTATGACCGCTTCTTATGACGGTGCGGTACTGTATAACACTTTGGAGCGCAAGCAGCGGACTATGGTCGCAGAGCCTATCCCAATCAATACATATCAGGGTACGGACAAGTCCCGCACTGTCATGGCAGGCTATCACAAGTACGGTGAAGCGACAATTATCAAAAACTCAGGTTTTAACGGTGGTACAACTGCGGTCGCTATGCCTGTCGGTGCCGCCCAGCGTGGAAGATACGTTGACGGAGAAAAGACCGAACAGCATATTGAAGTGCGTGAGGACGGCAAAGCAAACTGTCTGACAACAGTGCAGAAAGATAGCCTTGTATGTACTCCCGTCCGTGTCGGGCATTATGGCAAGGGCGGACAGGGACAGCGTATTTACTCCGTGGTCGGCAAGTCTGTCACACTTTCTGCCAACGGTGGCGGACAGGGTGCAAAGACAGGTCTGTATAAGATAGACCTTCCTGACGGTGACTATGTGATACGCAAGCTCACACCGATTGAAGCGGAGCGTTTGCAGACACTTCCCGACAACTATACCGCAGGCATTTCCAATACCCAGCGATACAAGTGTATCGGCAACGGCTGGACGGTGGACGTTATCGCCCATATTCTTTCTTCTTTGACGGAGAAAGGCGGTGCGGTATGAGGGTACTCAGCCTATTTGACGGTATTTCCTGCGGAATGGTCGCTCTTGAAAGAGCCGGTATCCCTGTCGAACGTTATGTCGCTTATGAAATAAATGAGCCGTCTATCAAAATCAGCAAAAAGAATTATCCGACTATTGAGCATAAGGGCGATGTAACAAATGCGGACTTTTCAGAGTATATCGGTTTTGATCTTCTGATCGGCGGAAGTCCTTGTCAAGACCTTTCAGGTCTGAATACAGTTTACAGACAGAAAGGAAAAACAGGTCTGAAAGGCGAAAAGAGCCGTCTGTTTTATGCCTATGTCGATGCTCTTAATACGGTCGCTCCGAAGTATTTCCTCTTTGAGAATGTCGCAAGCATGAAAGCGGAATGGCGTGATGAGATCACCCGTGAACTTGGTGTTGAGCCTGTTATGATAAATTCCGCACTTGTTTCGGCACAGGAGCGCAAACGGCTGTACTGGACGAATATCCCGAATGTCACACAGCCGTCTGATAAGGGAATTGTGCTTGACGATATTATTCTTTCAGCAGAAAAAGTTCCCGAAAAGTATTGGTATCGTGGTAAGAAATATACTCTGAATGGTGAAGATGATCGTGTCATCGCTACACTTGACGGAGAAAAAATATTCTCGGAAAACAAGCGTGTTTTCAATCCGAAACATAAGTGCGGAACGTTGTGCGGTGACGGTGCAGGCGGTAATTTACAGAAGAAAGTCTATCAGAACGGTGCTGTCCGCAAGCTGACTCCATTGGAGTATGAGCGTTTGCAGACACTTCCCGACAATTACACTGAGGGCGCAGCGGATTCGCACAGATATACCGCTGTCGGCAACGGCTGGACGGTCGATGTGATCGCCCACATCTTGGGAGGGCTTCACAATGCTTGATGAAGCCCTGAACAAGTGTGCTGATAACAACAACTACACCATTTACACAAGTATGTGCAAGGCACAGCGTATCCTGATGCGGTCTTATGATGCCGTGTGCAGTATCAGCGGCGGTTCGGACAGCGATATTGTCCTTGACCTGATTCACAAGGTCGATGAGGACGGCAAGGTCAAGTATTTCTGGATAGATACGGGACTTGAATACACCGCCACTAAGGAGCATTTAGACTATCTTGAACAGAAGTACGGTATCACCATTGAGCGTGTCAAGCCCGACAAGCCTATCCCGACCTGTGTGCGTGAGTATGGTGTTCCTTTCCTGTCGAAATACGTTTCCGAACAGATGATGCGTTTGCAGGCACATCACTTTCAGTGGGAGGACGAGCCTTTGGAAGTCCTCTTACAGAAATATCCTCGGTGCAAGACAGCTCTGCAATGGTGGTGCGGTGAACGCTATTCAGACAAAGACGGTATCCAGAAGATAAGCCGTTTTTCAATCTATCGCAACCGATTTCTCAAAGAGTTTATCATGGCAAATCCGCCGGATTTCCCCATATCCAACAAGTGCTGTGAATACAGCAAGAAGAAGCCTGCAAAGCGTATCGTTAAGGAACACGATGCTGACCTTGACATTACGGGAATCAGGCAAGCTGAGGGCGGTATCCGTTCGGCGGCATTTAAGACCTGTTTCTCTGAGTGCAAGTCTAAGGGGTGCAACACCTTCCGTCCTGTATTTTGGTACACGGACGGCGACAAGCGTGACTATGAGGAAATGTTCGGCGTGACACACTCTCGCTGTTATACCGAATACGGACTGCGGAGAACGGGCTGTGTCGGGTGTCCTTTCAGCAAGCATATCACCGAGGAGCTTGCGATCATCGAGGAACATGAGCCGAATCTGTATAAGGCGGCTGTCCATATTTTCGGCAAGTCCTATGAATATACAGCGAAATACCGTGCTTTCGTCAAGGAGATGAAAGCAAAGGAGAAAGAGGAAAAGAAACGTGATAGACTACGCAGCCTTAATGGAACATCTGCCTGTGATACTGGTGGTGACAGCGGTTCTTGCACTTCTGATCGGAATGCCGTATCTGCTGACTACAACGCTCCTGAGATCAGAAAAGGAGTGTGATAACGATGTTCAATCCTGAATTTCAGCGGAAAGCTCTGAGCTTGATCATGGGCTTTATTATGGAGTTTTCCGGCACTCCTGCTGAACCTGAGCCAATCGAGCTGACGGCTGATAACCTGATTGTATCGACTATCTCCGTTTCCTGCCTGAAAGTTACTTGGGACAGTGATACTGACCGTGATTACACTGTGAGCTGCACGGCTCACGATGATGATTACACTTATGCGGACAATATGTATTTTGAGTTCAAATCCAATGAGCTTTGCTACATAACAGGTCTGCGTGAGGGTACGGAGTACACGATAACAGTCGAGCCTATTCTTTCAGATGATGAAAAGGACGGCTATACCGCAGTTTCCGCAAGTGCTGACGGTAAGACGGAAACGGTAGAGGTCATTTATGAGTTTCCGTATGAGGACGGTTGGACAAACTGTTTCGCCGGAGAACGTGCTTCGGGCTTGACTGCAATGCCCAGCTCAGGAGCTATATACGGCTCAAAAGTCGATACCATAACAGACACGGGCATACGCCGTGATGATTATGGTGATTACTGCTGTGCTATGGGTGTGTGGTATGGCTACTGCAATGACAGATTTTTGATTGAGCTTGAGAATGGCACTCAGTTCACCACAAAGATATGTGACAGCAAGGGCTATGCCGACGATGGCGAGGGCAAGTATCACAACTTCGGCGGCAGCGGTAAGTGTATCGTGGAGTTTATCTACGATGACGGTAATCTTCCATCCTGCGTGGCATTCAGCGGAAGTTGGGGCTACTACAACTGGAACGGTCTAGACCTCGGAGCAAACATAAAATCAATCAAGAAAATCAACTACGGTGAACCCGTAGACTACTAAATTTGGAGGTTTCTATTATGAACGTAAAGAAGATCATCAAGGGTATTATCGGACTCGGTGCGATCGGCGGTGTTGCCTACGCAGCTTACAAGCTCGGTGAGTGCAGCGGTGAGGTCAACGAGCGTTTCCGTGAGAAGTACGGTGACGAGGACGATGAGGACATAGAAGTCGAGGAGGACGATGATTACAGGTTCTACGATAATATGGACGAGCCTGACGATGAGTGCCTTGCACCTAAGAAGCAGAATATGCCCACTTTTTCTGTGAGTATGCATAACTTCGCTTCACTTGATTCCGTTCATGTTGACGGCATCTCGGATAAAGATATGGATATGCTTGTCTATCATATCTCGCTTGACAAGTACACCTCTAACAAGCAGATCCGTGAGTGGCTTGAAGTTGACAGGAACACCGCTTCAAAGGTGATCGCAGCTCTCCGCAAGGCAGGATATGTCGGTGATGAGCATTCCAACTACATCATTCCGGTGTATATCACAACTGAGGTTTATTTCAGACTCAGAGGTGATCTGCATTGAGTATCCTGATTATCGGTGAAAAGCCGAGTGTTTCAAGAGCCATATCTGCCGTGGTCGGCGCTTCTTCCGCACACAAAGGCTACACCGAGGGTAATGGTTATATCGTTTCTTGGTGTGTCGGACATCTTGTCGGCTTGAAGTTCCCGAATGATTACGGCAATGGCTGGGACCAGAAGTGGAGCTTTTCTCAGCTCCCTATGATCCCCGACAAGTGGCAGTTTCAGGTCACGGACAGCACAAAGGCTCAGTACAATCTCCTGAAAAGCCTTATGAACAGGGACGATATTTCCGAGATCATCTGTGCAACGGACGCTGACCGTGAGGGAGAATGTATCTTCCGCTATGTCTATAACATGGCTCGTTGTCGCAAACCTGTGAAGCGTTTATGGGTATCAAGCCTTGAAGAGTCTGCTATCCGCAAGGCTCTCACAACGATGAAGCCTATGTCTGCATACGATAACCTGTTCAATGCAGGCTATGCCAGGGCAAAAGCTGACTGGCTTGTGGGTATGAACGGATCTCGTCTGTTTTCCGTTCGCTATGGCGGTAAGCTCAACATCGGCAGAGTGCAAACACCGACGCTTGCAATGATCGTACAGCGTGATGCTGAGGTAAACGGCTTTGTGAAGCAGAAATATTACACGGCTGACCTGAATTGCGGTGAGTTCATTCTTTCTTCTGCAAGAATTGATGATGAAAATACCGCCGATACGCTTGTTTACGGCTGTGACGGCAGTAAGGTTACGATCAGCTCGGTCAAGCGTGAGGTAAAAACCGACAAAGCGCCGAAGCTGTATGACCTGACTACGCTCCAAAGAGAAGCAAACAAGGCTTTTGGCTATACCGCCCAGCAGACACTCGACTATACGCAGTCGCTCTATGAGGGCAAACTAGTTACCTATCCCCGTACCGATAGCCAATATCTCAGTGATGACATGGCGCAGACTGCACTCGATGTGGCAAAGCTCTGTGATACCTATTTCGGGTTCGGTATCTTGCATACTCCCGATATTAGAAAAGTCATCAACAATGCTAAGGTTTGGGTGAAGTCGCTGAGGTGCTGAATACCACGATCGGCACATTGCAGTCCCGTCCTGACGAGGTACAGCTTGCCCTCTGCAAGACATACGTCAACTTTTGGCTCTGCGATAAGGTCACGATACAGCGTGAGCTTGAACGTATCCATACCCTCAATGGCAGGACGATCTCGGATATTCAGGAGTATGAGCTTGGCAAGACTAAGGCGAAAGCTCCTGCCGAACCTGTGCAGAGTACAGCGGATAAAGTACCGACACTGAACGAGCTTTTTGACAGATATGAACGTCAGAACGCCCATTTTACAAGAGAATCACACAGACACCTGTCTGAGATCGCCCGCCGCAGACAGCGGAATGAACAGGAGCGTATCATTCAGACAGAAGAAAGAGAAAGGAAGAACAGACCATGAAGAAGTTTATCATCATTGGAAGTGCCGTTGTTACGGCTGTGACCGCAGCGGTTATCATCATCGTGAGAAAGAGAAAGTGAGGTAGCCTATGCCCGTACAGGACAATGACGATAAGAGAACCGCCGACCAGCCTGCGGTCGATGCGGAGGAAGAACTGAGAAGAAAACAGGCGCAGGCACAGGAACATCAGCAGGACGAGTCCGGCGCTCAGAAGTCGAGCAAACTTCTTCCTTTTCTGAACGCAAAGGCGGAGCATCATCAGAGCCGTATCGACTCTCTTGATGAGAAGATCGCCAATCAGACGGACAAGATCGACCGCAACAAGGCGAAGATCGAAGCCCTTTCCGCAAAGGCAGACAAGCTCGAAGATACGGACCGTATGCTGAAAGCGACTATCGGCAATCTGCCAGGTATCCGCACTCTCATCGCAAATAACGAGAAGCGTATTCAGGCTATCCGTGAGGTCAAAATCCCGAAGCGGCAGGAAAAGATAGATCAGGGTTGGAAGAAGATCGACACCCTGACCGCAAAGCGTGACCGTATCGAACACAAGCTGAACCGTGTGATCGCTCTCAATGACACGATCAAGAGCTTCGGTATCCACTTCAACAAGGAGCGCCGTGAAGCCTTTGCCGATGCGATGACAAGGCTGAACAGCTCGACCGTGGACTGCCTGAGCGACAAGAAAGCAACACTTGAAGCCAAAAAGCAGGCTATCCTTGATACCTATAACGCTCCTGAAACAAGTGCTGTGGACAAGCTCAAACTCGGTGAACAGCTCAAGGGCGTGAATGAGCGTATCGGCGCACTGGAAAGCAAGATCATGAAGCTCTCCCGTCCCGAAACGCACTATGAGGAGCAGACCAATGACCAGCTCGACGCTTCGATGAAGCTCACAGGAGATAAGCTCGGTGAAATGGTGCAGAACGGCACTATGGATATGCCTTCTCTTGCTGAGGGTGCTGTGCAGGCAGCGCAGGAAGTTGAAACGCTCGACAGGTCAAAGGTCGCTGAACTTGCCGACCAGCTCGGTATCCAGCCGCTTGCCAATGCAGAAATGCAGATGGAAGATGATTACAACATGATCGACGGCATCATCAACAACGGCTCTAAAGAGGATATTGACAAGGCAAAGGCAGAGCTTGCAGAGGGTATCAAGTCTATGGAAAGCCTTGCGGAAAATCCTTTTGTTCCGCAGGAGATGAGAGAGAATGCCACGGCGGAGCTTGAAAAGATGCGGAAACAGCTTGAACTACTTGACAGCGCCGATGAAGTCCAGGTGGATAGCTGGCTCTCAGCTATAATCGAGAATGGCGATGCTGACCTCTTTGATAAAGTCCGCAGCGGAGAGATCCGTGTACTGCTCGGTTCAACCGCCAAGATGGGTACAGGTACTAATGTCCAGAAGAAGCTGATTGCAGTCCATGACCTCGATATTCCGTGGAGACCGGCTGACCTTGAACAGCGCGCCGGAAGAATCATCAGACAGGGCAACGAGAACAAGAATGTTCAGATCTTCCGCTATGTAACGAAAGGAACGTTCGATGCATACAGTTATCAGACTTTGGAGAATAAGCAGAAATTCATCTCTCAGATCATGACAAGTAAGACTCCTGCGAGAAAGTGTGAAGATGTGGACCAGCAGGCACTCACTTATTCCGAGATCAAGGCTCTCTGCACAGGCGATGAGCGTATCAAGGAAAAGCTGATGCTTGAAAATGAAGTGAAGGAACTGAGGGTACTCGCTGCGGAACACCGCAACACGGTATTTGAAATGGAGGACAAGATCGCTCGTTTCCCTGAACAGGAACAGAAACTTACTGCGATTCTTGCTGATCTCCATACAGATCGTGAAGCACTCCGCAAGCTCCCGATTGATCCCGAACGCAAACTGCCCGTATTCAAGATCACCATTGGTGAAACTGAGTACACCGATAGAAAAGAAGCTGCTAAGGCTCTTGAAGATGCTGTGTTGGCTATCAAATATGCCGATACTCCCGTGAAAGTCGGCTCGTTCCAGGGCTTTGACCTGAGCGTTACAGTAAACAGCAACATGATGGGCGGCGGTATGTCGGCTGGCCTGCAAGGTGCCACTTCACATACCACGAAGCTGATCGAGAGTTTTGCCCACAACTTGAATCGTCTTGAAGCTGCCCTCTACAACATCGACGGCAGAATCGAGAGAACGCAGGATAACCTCGCAAAGCTCAGGCTTGACCACGCAGAAGCGCAGAAGATCGTAGCAGAGCCGTTCCCCCAGCAGGAGGAGCTTGATACTAAGGAGCAAAGGCTGAAAGTCGTAACTGATGAGCTGAATCAGGCGGCTATCGAAGCAAAGAAGAACGCTCCGAAGCGTGAAAAGACTTGCTACTTTGAGAGGGCGAAGATGAAGCGTGATGCCGCAAGGCTCGGCAAAAAGCCAAAAACGCCGAAGGACCAGACAAAGGGCAGGAGCAAGAAGCAAGGAATTGAATAAGCAACTATAAGATTATTCTAAGTAAGTATGCATCCCAATAAGTGAAAAATGATATAATTCACATTATTGGGATGCAATTTCTATCTTGACAGAAAGAAAAAAAAGATGTATAATATATACAATGGGGTTTGTGTACCCTTTTGATGTTTTCAAGTTATAATCCACACAAGTTGGCTTGTGTAAAATATTACTTAAATACAATGCGAGGAAAGGAATTATCATGGCAAATAAAGAGAAAATGGGCCCTCCTACATTAGAAATGATTCAGGGCAATCCGTACAATTATACTTTTGATGAAGTAGCCAAATGTATGGGAGAAGAACGAGCTAAGTCTTTATTCAAAACCTTGTATAAAAATGGCGTAAGTCCTAAAAATCAAACTATGACTATAAAAGACATATATGTAGGGGGAGATACTACAAAGTATGCTTTTGAATTACAAGATGGCTACTGCATTGAAACAGTATGCATTAAAAGAAGGACTGGCAATACGGTATGCGTTAGCACTATGGTCGGTTGTCCGGTGGGGTGTATTTTCTGTGCATCAGGAAAAAATGGATTTATTCGCAATCTTTCACCAGCTGAAATAGTTCAGCAAATCGTTCTTTTGAAAGAACGTGTCAACAGAATCGTTTTTATGGGGATGGGAGAACCTCTCTTTAATTATGATAATCTGATTAAAAGTATTCATATACTTCGTGATCGCAATGGACTTAATTTTCCTACAGATGGCATAAATGTATCGACTGTTGGACCAGTTGAACAGTTGAAGCGACTGAGAGAGGAGCATTTAAAGATTCAGTTTACACTCTCTCTTCACGCAACGGATCAAGCAACTAGAAACATGATTATGCCGCACATGAAATCCAATAGCATTCATAGTGTTGTCGAAGCTGCGCTTTCCTATTCTGAACGACATAACAGAAAGATTACCATTGCATATCTGCTCGCTCCTGGAATTAATGATAGGGCTTCAGACGTAAGACAACTTGGTAAATGGTTTAGAGGAAAAAATGTACTGATTAATCTTTTACAATATAATGAAACTGCCTGTAAGAGAATCAAACGTCCTAACAAGCAACAATTGGTTGCATTTAAGATTAGACTAGAGGAGGCTGGCTTGGAAGTAAAACTTCGGGAATCAAGAGGTAATAGAATAAAAGCTGCCTGTGGTCAATTAGTAAGTGATTATAATAAAGGGAACGACGCCCCTACGTCTGATTCACCTGAAAAGATGTCGCCTGTGATACACAAGCTTTCTGACAATAAAGCTGATACAACAAGAGGGATAAGAAAAGAAAAACGTCACCCTTTTGCAAAACATAAAGCCAAAAGGAAACGTAAGAAAAACTAATGATGAATTATCCCTCTAACCATTGTTGACTATTCTTTTAATGGTTATCGTTTGCGCTCACCATAATACTATGACGCACGGACGCACCTATGTATGCGCCCGTGCTAACCATAACATGAAAGGTGGGTGTACTGTCTTTCCTTTGCACGGCAGTAGGTGTGTCTCTACAATGACAATATAATGCAATTATTTTTGTGTATAAAAGGAATAACCATATTATTTTATGTGGAGGGATAATATGAGGCTGGCAGATATGCATATTCATACTACTTTTTCGCCCGACGGAAAGTCATCAATGGAAGAGCAGTGTATAAAAGCCATAGAGATTGGGATTCCAATTATTTGTTTTACGGATCATGTAGATTTCAATTCTTCTGAAATAAATGTGGGAAGAATAATTAATAAAGCTTCTACAAATTTTGATGTGTCAGAATATTTCCTGATTCCGCAAAACTCAAAACGCCGCAGTGAGTCTAAGGAAGGTATGAATCCAAGCATTACTACTTCCAAGAGCAAGGCGGAGTTTACGAGCGTGAACAGTGAGATGACCTGCGATCAGCATAAGATTATCGATTATGGTACGAATCCTGCGGCGTTTAATAGTGCTGTGACGGACAGGCATATCATTCTTCTTCATTGACTCAGTACCGATAATCCGAAGAATATTATATGCTATCATCGTAAGCTTCAAGATCAATGCGTTTGTCTCAAACTTTCCGCTGGGCAGACGCTCAATTCCCATATCGGTTTTGATTTCACTATGATACTGCTCACAGACCGCATGATTGTGATACAACTCGATAACATCCTCATCGGAAACACCTAAAGATGTCCAATACATATTGATCTCTGTATCGGGCATAAACAGCATCTGACCGTCAGCAGTCATGGTCCTTTCGGTGATTTCATAAACCATTCTGACAGCAGACTTTTCGCCGTTTTTGGTTTCAATATCACGCCATGTACTGCCGATATAGACTGTTTTCCCATCTCTCGGACGCTTTACATTTTTGCAGACTGCTTTTAATTCCTCGGCTATCTCATAACGGTTCTCACGTCTGAAATTATGCTTGATGAGAAATTTAATCTGAGGATCATTCCAATGCAGAAGCAGCATATTTTCAAGAGCGTCATTTCCCGAATCCATACGGAAAAGAAGAGGCTTATCCGTCATTTGTTTAGCTGCCGATATGGTTTCTGCGAGAAATTCGGGTGTTCCGCATTGGCAATGCTGACTTCCTTCACGAAGCTCAGCATTGCAGAGATAACCTTCGGTTCCTATGTAGGCAAATATGGGTGCATAGCCATCAAAGTTTTTATATGTGCGAGAAACGCCCTTTTTATGACTGCCCGAATTATCAAAGGGTGATACATCAATATCCACAGGTACACATCCGCATTTCAATGCAGACGGTTCAAATCCGCATTCACGGAACATACTGATATTTCCGTCAAGGATCTGCGTATTCATAGAGATACCGATATCGTCGAGACGGTTTCGGAGCGATGATTCCGACGGGATACCATAGGCTATTCCCAGAGATAGCTTGTAAAATTCTTCATCGGTGTGAAATTCATTTACATTGTCAAAATCTGATTTCCCAAGCGTCAGAAGTCCTATCATTGTAAGCAGAATATCTCCAGGGTTTAGTTTTATTGTGCACATTTTTATATTCAGCAGATTATGACAAAAAAATTTGGGGGAGCGACTCTATGATGATTTTTGTTTAAAGTAAATGCAGAAAACGATGTTTATCGAATCAGCCTGACAGGCTGGTTCATTTTATCAGAATATACTGAATACTGAAATTTGCCAAGATATTGTTGTAGCTTTGATGTGTTTTTAATACATAGCATTTACTATCCTTTTATTTGTGTTAAAACACCCTTATCCATTTCACAAACTGTATCACAAAGTATTTCAATATCCTCAGCAGAATGTGATGCTATAATAATAGTTTTTCCTTGCTTTTTTAATTCAAGGAGATATTTTCTCATATCTGCAACACCATCATTGTCAAGTCCATTCATTGGTTCGTCAAGGATAAGTATGTCGGGGTTTTCCATTATTGCCTGTGCAAGACCTAAACGCTGACGCATACCGAGAGAATACTTTCTTACTGAAAGCTTTAGCTTCGGGTCAAGACCCACTTCCTGAATAGTTTCTAGCACATCTTCCTTTGTGATTTTTCCGTTTAAGCCTGCAAGCAGCCTTAGGTTTTTTACACCTGAGTAATAAGGGATAAAAGCAGGTGTTTCAATGATAATTCCGATATTTTCAGGGAAATCGCAGTCTTTCCCAACTTTTTTGTCCCTTACAATAATCTCACCCTCAGTTGCTTTTATAAATCCGCAGATACATTTCATGAGCATGGTTTTTCCGCTGCCGTTTCGTCCGATAAGTCCGTGTATTTTTCCTTTCTCAAAGCTATGTGTTATATTTTTCAGTATCTCATGTTTTTTGATGGTAAGGCATACATTTTCAAGCACGATCACATTTTCCATATATTATCTCCTTCCAAAAATTCATCTATGGTTAAATCTGTTCTTTCTTCGTCACCCATAATAACAGCAGTGTATTCTTCATCAGGAACGTCGCAACCAAGCCATTCATTTTCAAGATATTGCAGTTGGTCATAAATATCCTGCGGCGTGTCAAGACCATATTTCTTTTCTTCCTTATAAATTTTCAGCTCATTCTTTTCGGGAATATAAACAAAAGTGTTGTCAAACTTAAAAATTCCGTCAATTGAGGCAATAGCATCAAGCTCTGCCTTTGCATTCGCTGTAACCTCAGAAACAGGTTTAGCTATTATTTCAAGTGATTCGTCCGTATTCGATATATTTGCTGATCGTTCGTTATCAATACCGCTTTCTATTCTGTTCATTTCGTCAATTACATCGTCCGGTACGTCAACTGTGCAGGAGCATAAAAAGCTTGACAAAAAAACAGCACATAATGCCGCAGCAATGGCAGGAAGTACAGAAGATTTCTTTTCAGTGTTATCAAAAATAATATCTATACGCATTTTCATCTTCTCCTTTGCAGAAAGATTCGATACAAATAAGCTGTGCTGCGTTGACATAGTTTTTAAAAGAGTAAGAGCGTATTCACGCTTAAAATCGTTATCCTTGTTTTTAATTATCTTCCGGTCACATAAACATTCAAGACTTTCACATAAATTTGCAGCAAGAACATATACAAAAGGATTAAACCATTGAAGCACAGAAACAAACATAATGAAAAGCTTTTTTAGGTTGTCCTTATTCTGATAATGAGTAAGCTCGTGACGGAATATCAATTTGTATTCTTCTAAAGAGTATTCTTGCTTTGTAAGAAATATCGCAGGCTTTATTACACCTTTGAGCATAGGCGAATCGGATCTATGGGAAATATATATGGGAATATCCCTTTCAATAAACATTTCATTTTTGATTTTATTGTAAACACCCAATAATTCCTTATCATTAATTTCGGAGCTGTATCTTTTCAGATTGTATGAAAAATGAAAATAGCCTATCGTATGATATAAAAGGCTTATTATAGCTCCCGATACATAGATCCAAATCACTTCTTTCGGAATTGTAAGCCTTATTCCGTGTATATTCGGTAACTGAAATGTATAGGGAACAACAAAGTACAGTTTACAAGGGACTACACAGGGTAGGTATCTGACGGGAGGGGTGCCGCCAGTCAGATTTTCCATGTGATGTTCAAGCTGTCGCTTGTGGCGGCTATGGTGGTGATCATCAAATCCACCACACGCCGCTTGTCATCAAAAGATACATTCTCCCAGGTATCGAGGTAGCCGGAAATCTGGCTGACCTGTTCCGGGCTGATGGCCTCCACAGTCAACTCCGCTATCCTTGCCAGAAGTTCCTGCTTGCGCCCGTCCAGTTCCGCTATCTTCACATTCACATAGGAGAACAGGACATTGTTTGCCCCCGTCAGACTGTCCACCAGCTTTTCAATCTCGCTGTCTACATGGGCAAGTTCCACTTGCAGGGCGGTGATTTTCGGGTTTGCCTTTGCCGCTTTCTTTTTTCCTGTCAGCGTCTTGTAGCTTGCCAGCTTCTTTACCATCTGCTGATAAACAACCGCTTCCAGTTCCGAAGTGATGATTTTCCCACAGCCAGGACAGCTTTTATTGTCCAGCCGTTTCGTGCAGCGGAGATACTGTTTGCCGGAGGGATTGTAGATACTCATAAGAGCATACCCGCAATTCCCGCACTTGATTTTTCCTGCCAGCCATGTGTGGGTGGCTTTCCGGGCAGACTGGATTTTCATGTTGTTCATCAGCTTCTTGCGGCAGGTCAGCCAGGTGTCGGAGGGGACGATACCCTCATGGGGAGCCAGTACCAGCATTTGGTCTTTTAAGTCGTTTTTCTTGCTGGCCTTTACATCTCGCCCTTGATACAGATAGCAGCCGTTCATGTCCGTAAAATCGGCAACGTCATTGACAATGACTGTACCTTGACTTTTGAAAAATTCGTACACATCAAGGTCTGCCTGCACATAGACAGGATTGCGTAACATCTGCGCCAGCGTGGGGCGTATCAGCTCTTTGCCATGGAACAAAATCCCCTGTTCGGCAAAGTACCGGGTAATGTCCCCGTAGGAAGTTGTGGGCTGGGCGTACATCTCAAACATCAGCCGGATATTGGCCGCTTCCTCCGGGTTTACCACCAGCTTCTTTGTGTTGATACCGTCCATCTTGATAGGCTCCGTATGGAAGCCGTAAGGGGCTTTCCCGCCCATCTTAAAGCCCCGCTGACTGCGGGAGTAGTAAGCGTCCGTCACCCGCTTCTGTATCGTTTCCCGTTCAAGCTGGGCGAACACGATACAGATATTCAGCATCGCCCGCCCCATCGGGGTGGAGGTATCAAACTTTTCCGTAGAGGACACAAACTCCACATTGTACTGCTGGAACAGCTCCATCATGTTGGCAAAGTCCAGAATGGAACGGCTGATACGGTCGAGCTTGTAAACCACGACCTTTGCAATCAAGCCCCGCTTGATGTCCCGCACCAGTTCTTGAAACTTCGGACGGTCTGTGTTCTTGCCGCTGTACCCCTTGTCTGTGTATTCCTTGCAGTTACCGCCTTTCAACTCGTATTTGCAAAATTCAATCTGGCTTTCAATGGAAATGCTGTCCTTTTTGTCTACCGATTGTCTTGCATAGATTGCGTCTATTCGATTGTTCATATTGTCGCTCCTTTTCTTAAAAAAGAAACGGAGCTGCTGACAGTTCTATTATACCGCCAGCAGCCCCGCAAATCAATGATGGGTTTGGAAAACCTTATGTCCCGGCTTCCTCACTCTCCCGCTTGTCGGCGTACTTGCGGAACACCTCATAAAGCTGCTGTTCCAGTTCCCGGCGTTTGGCTGCTTCCTGTTCCGGCGTGAACACCGGGGAGAGATTTTCCAGTGTGATTTCCTTTCCCTGAAAAGTCACGATTTCGATTTCCTTTTTGTATCTGATATTACTTATAAGATCACCTTTCCTTTCCATGCTGCCGCTGTTGCCGTTTCAGTTCCGCTAAAATCTCCGGCGGGATACGGTCAACCAGCCGCCGCATATCGTCCAGTTCGCTTTTTAACTTCGCCCGTTCCATCGTGTCATTCATCTTGCCTTTTTCGCTGGCCTTTGCCCTGACTTCCAGCTTTTCATTTTCCGCTAACAAGTCATTGATTGTGACCTTGTATTTTTTCAGTTGCCCGGAGAAGTTCTCCATCTGCGGAAACCACTTTTTCAGCATGGAGAGGGCTTCCTCTTTCTTCTTTCCGGCGTTCAGCGGGGTAATGCCGGAGAGAACCGCTTCAATGGCCCTCGCCTGTTTGGAGAGGTTGACCGCCTGTTTGAACAGCCGGGTGGGGATATGCTTCCGGCCCGTCTTGCTGGCGCTTTCCCCACGCTCCAGGTCGGGGTACTGCTCCACCATACAGGCGTGAAAATCGTCCTGCCACTTCGTCAGATTGGCCCGGTTGCCGATAATTTCTTTGGCGCACAGGCGGTTGTCCTTTGTCAGCGGCACAAAGACCAAGTGCAGATGGGGCGTTTTTTCATCCATGTGTACCATAGCCGAAACGATGTTCTCCCGGCCCACCCGGTCAATGAGAAAGTCCGCCGCCCTCTGGAAGTAGGCCGCTATCTCCTTTGGGGACTTGCCCTTGAAAAACTCCGGGCTGGCGGTAATCAGCGTGTCCACAAACCGAGTGCTGTCCTTGCGGGTGCGGCATCTGGCCTGCTCGATGCGGCTCTGAATGAAATGGTAGTAGCGGCCATCCGGCTTGACGATGTGGAAATTGTACTTGCTCCGGCTGGTGTCAATGTCCGGGTTGCTGGCGTACTGCTCCTTTTTCCGTTCATGGTGGGCTTCCAGCGGCCCCGCCGGGTGGCCCTTGTGCTTCTCAAATCGCAAAATTGCGTGTTGTGCCATTGAACTCCTTTCCCCATTCCATTCCTTTCCGGCGGGTTTTCCCGCCGAAAATATCTCTGATAGGATTGGAATGGAATGAATGTAAATAGATGGTTTTAATCTCTGTATTTCTATATACCGTCAGATTTCCGTACTTCAAGAGGATTGATTTTCGTACTCGCCAAGTACGGTTTTCAGCCCTCCGGCGTACCATAACCGGATTTCTTGAAGTCGGTGTTTGGAACCGCTTCATAGGATTTCGGGTAAATGCGGTTGGGTTTTCCACAGCCCTGTTTCTGGATTTCCACCAGCCCCGCATACTGCAACTCCCGCAGGGTGTTGACCGCTTTCTGCCGCCCGCAGCGGAGCAAAGCGACCACCTCGCAGATGGGGTAGTACAGGTAGACCCGCCCGTACTCGTCCGCCCAGCCGTTCTTCCGGGACAACTCCGCCCGGCGCAGGACAAAGGCATACAGCACCTTCGCTTCGTTGCTCAAGGGCTGGAATGTGGGTGCTTCAAAAAGGAAATTGGGGAGCCGGGTGAAACTGAACGCCTTTTCCGGCTGGTGAATATAAATCGTGTTTGTCATAGCGTGTTTTGTGGACGGTTAGAGGCCCGTTTTCCGGGGCGAATGATAAATGATACCAGCCGCCCCGGTTGAGGGCTTGCGGAGCCTTGCAAATCAAGGCTTTTCCCGCTCTTAACTGTCCACAGCAGACCTCCTTTTCCGTTCACTTTCTGTTTTCTGCCGCCTGTGAACTCTGGCGGCGCAGTCCGGGCAGTATTTGCCCCGGTTGGACTTCGGGACGAACACACCGCCGCACTCCGCACAGCGTTTCAAGTCCCTGTCCCGGTAAATCTCCGCTTCCAGCGTCCTGTCCAGCGGCAAGACCGCCCAGCGGAACCACTTGCAGCAGACGGAGAACGAAATCATCTGCGGACAGGCGCAGGTGTCGCCATCGTCCAGCGCAAGGCAGTTTCCGTCCTCGCAGTTGCAGCACTCCCGGCGTATCAGGCCGCTGGCTCGTCTCTTCTGGGGCGGGGTTATGCGGTAGGGGGAGCCGTCCGGCCTGTGTTCCAGCGGCGGCAGGTGTTGATAGGGTCTTTTGCTCATGCGTCCCTCCGTTTTCTTTGGCGTGTTCTGTTTCCAAGGTGCTTGTCCATCGATGAACTATCCCAAGTCTACACCTTTTTGACCGCCTGTGCCGTATATCCAAGAGGTAGGAAATCAGCCTGAAAAACTCCCTATTTCCACGCTCTCGGATTTGTGATATAATCAAAAAAAGATAAAAGACAAATTCAGGTTTCTGGTCTTCTTGCACAAAATAAAGGAGGAGCTATTATGCAAATTGTTTATATTCCAAGCGAATCAATGTCTGTTCAAGGTAAAAAAGATGAAATCTATAAAAGATATGGGAAAGACTGGAATATTAGAGAACAGGGAGGAGGTAACGGAAATTGGTTGTTGACCAGAAAAAGTGATGTGCTTGTAGATGGAAAAAGTTATCGTACTTTTGTACTTGAACACTACGGTAAATCCAAGCTGACAGCGAAGCTTGTTGATAAATTTCGTGAAGATGTAGCAAATGGTAAAATAAAACTGTAAATGCCTATGCCGTTATGCTATGAGCATAGTACATAGCATAACGGCTTCTCTTTCGTTGAGCTAGCAAGGAGGGTGAATATGTCTTTATCCATACAAGAGCGATTAAAAGACCTACGTGTGGAGCGTGGCTTGACGCTGGGGCAGCTTGCGGAGCAGACCGGGCTTTCCAAGTCTGCGCTGGGCAGTTACGAAACGGAAGACTTCAAGGACATCAGCCACTATGCCCTTATCCGGCTGGCGAAGTTTTACGGTGTGACCGCTGATTATCTGCTGGGGCTGTCTGAAATGAAAAATCACCCAAACGCCGATCTTGCAGACCTGCGTTTGAGTGATGAAATGATTGACCTGCTGAAAAGCGGGAGGATAGACAATACCCTGCTGTGTGAGCTGGCGGCGCACCCGGATTTCCCCCGGCTGATGGCTGACCTTGAAATCTATGTGAACGGAACGGCACTGAAACAGGCGCAGGGTGCAAACGCCATAGTGGACACGATGAGCGCAACTGTTATAAAAAAGCATAATCCTGGCATGAGTGATACGCAGTTAAGACAGCTTATCACCGCCCATATTGATGAGGACGAGTTTTGCCGCTATGTGATACAACGGGACATAAACGGGATTGCCCTTGCTCTGCGGGAAACACACAAGGACGATTTTTTCAGCGTCCCAGAGGATAACCCGCTAAAAGAAATGCTGGAAACTGCTGGTGAAATCGTCAGCCAGGACAGCGACACGGAACAAGCGTACTTGGCGTTTATCTGCAAACGGCTCAAGCTGAATTTTAGGAAGCTGTCAGTAGAAGAACGGAAGTGGCTGAAAAAGATTGCGGAAAAATCCGACTTGCTGAAGAATCCAAAACCGCAGAGAGGACGAAGATAAAAAATGCCTGAACGGCGGTTCTGGTTTTTCAGAACCACCATCCAGGCATTTTGTTTAGTAATAGAAAAAGGTGCAGTTGATTATTGCGTATTGTCAATCTCTCTCAAACCGGGTAGTAAAAATACGGCAAGCGCAACGATGATAATGCCAATTCCGCAAATGACAAACCATTTCTCAACTCCCAGCCGCTCCGCCAGAGGCCCGGAAATGACAAGGCCAAACGGCATGGCGAGGGAAGCGGCGCTTGTCAGTAGAGAAAAAACTCTCCCCAGATATTCTGGTTTGACCGTTTCTTGAAAAATCGCATTTTGCACACCGTAAAATGGAGCGGAAATTCCCATAACAGTACAGCACACAACAAAGACAAGAAATGCGTCTGGCGGCAAAAGCCCGGAGAGCATATTGCTAACGCCCATCAGGAGAACGGAAAGACCGATGGTGTACCGCCGTTTCTTAAAACCGCCCCAAATGCTCAGAATGACTCCGCCAAGCAGCATACCAACCGCAAAAGCAATTTCAGCGGCAGAGGCATGGGCCGGTGTTCCTTTGAAGTATGACATACAGATGAGAGGAAAAAGCGTACTGATTGGCATATAAAAGAACATATAAATTACACCAATCCAGAGCAGAGCAAAGAGGCCCCTGTTTTGCTTTAATACCACATACCCCTCTTTCATATCCTGTAAAAACTGTTGTCTTTTCGTTTCTGGACATAGTTCAGGCGTTGGTATGGACGAAATCGCAACAGTCACACAGGCAAGGATTGCACCCACAATATCTAACAATATAATTGCATTAAGAGGCCAAACAGCATATAAAAACGCTGCGGCAGCTGGACTGATAATCGCACTTACTGCTTGCATGGTCTGCGTGTAACCAGCGCATTTTGTAAGTTCCTCTTTTGGCACAATCATAGGTGTTGCTGCGCTGAATGCTGGAGAATGAAAAGCAGTTCCCGCACTTCGGATTAACAGGACAACCATAATAGACCATACGGGCAATTCCATGTAAAACGCCACCAGCGCCAGAATACCGCCAGCGGCGGCAATTATCAAATCCGCACCAATCATTACGCTTTTACGGCTGTGCCGGTCAACAAAAGCACCTGCAAACGGGCCTAAACAGGCTTGCGGCAAAAATCCAATCAGTGTTGCCGCCGTCAATATGATTGCAGAATTAGTTTTCGCAACCAAATAAAAGATAATGGCCATTTGCAAAATACCGCTGCTAATAAAGGATATTGCTTGTCCGGCAAGAAGTGTAAAATAA
>OGDY01001019.1_pt1 | contig 34095 bp, 43 predicted proteins | sample 1570341 | NCBI WGS metagenome assembly OGDY01 (sample SAMEA2581972, study PRJEB24529) | metagenome | biome: Human gut stool | place: China | collected 2011 | reverse complement strand
GCGATGTGTTCAGCTACGCTGTGAAGATGGAAATGCTCACCGACAACCCCTGCAAACGTGTTACCGTTCCGAAGGGTGAGAAGAAGGAGAAGGACATCTACACACTTGAAGAAGTCGCACAGCTCTTTCAGCTCCTTGAAACTGCACCGCTGAAATACAGAGTTTTCTTTACTCTGGCGATATACAGCGGTTTCAGGCGTGGAGAAATGCTCGGCTTGGAATGGAAGGACATTGACTGGGAGCATAATGTTATCAGCGTCCGCAGGACGAGCAATTACACCGCTTCTAAAGGCATCTACACCGACACCACCAAGACAAAGAAGTCTCAGCGTTCGCTGAAATTTCCTCAGAGCGTCATTGACTTACTCCGTGAGTATAAAGCGGAACAGGACGAGGAACGTATAAAGCTCGGTACGAAGTGGCAGGACTACGACCGCCTGTTCGTAAAGTGGGACGGCAGACCGATGAACAACAATACACCGTATTTCTGGCTCAAAGAATTCTGTGAAGAAAACAATTTCCGTTTCTGTGATATACACTCCCTGCGACATTTCTATGCATCGGCTCTCATCAACGAAGGTGTGGACGCAGCCACCGTGTCGGGAGCGTTAGGTCACTCGACGATAACTACCACGACTTCTATCTACTGTCATGTGTTCAATCAGGCTCAGGCGAGAGCAGGAGATGCTATCGCATCAGTGCTGGACTTCAAGAAGCACGACACGGACAACGACTCCAAAGGACAGCCCAAAGCTGTATAAAGGACAAGTAAAGGACAGAAGCCGTATCAGTGTAAAAAAAGAACTCAGAAATGGCGATTTAACGTCATTTCTGAGCCTTATGTGTTGGTGACCCGTACGGGAATTGAATTAATCCCGAGCCTTTTAGTAGTTTTTAGTAAAATGCGAAAAAGGCTGTAAATCGCGGATTTTTGAAGCTTCAATTATAGTAACTTCAAGCGATTTCAGACGATTTTTAGTACTAATAAGTGCCAAACAAGTGCCAAAAGTGGCGTATTTTCCTCCGAGAAAAATAGTAAATAGGTAATACTTTAAAAGTTTGAATATCATTGATTATAAGCATTAAGGTTTATATATTTGTTTTCAGGATAAACCTGGAAAACAATACGGAAATGTTGCTCATTGATCTTCTCCCATATTGATTTTTCAAATTGATAGTCTAACATAGCGTATGGAACGATAATATCAATACTTTCATCAGGATTGATTACTGAATAATAGTCAGGATTTAGTTTCATAAACAAATCTAAGAATAGACCATTTTTCCATCCATTTGTAGTTAACACAAGAGAAGTTAAATCGAATGATTCATTATTATCTGATACGTTTTTTACATTTAGCTTTACAATAGCAATCTTTGAATTTGCATTATAATCGAAAGGAATGGAGTGATCGGGCAAAAGATCATCGATTTCTTTTACTTCAAATTCAGTTGCTTTAACTTTCAGGTTATTATCATTTATCAAAAGTTCTTGAGAAATATCAACAGCCATTACAGTAGGGGAAGGGTATTTTTTATTGATCTTATAACATTGCATTATTCCTAATATAAGGAGTATCAATAATACGGTTGATAAGATCATAGTGACTAAATTAATTATTTTTTTCTGCTTTAACATCTATTGTTTTTTTTACCTCACCATTTTCTATAACATATACTACATCTGCAATTTTGAAAAGCTCTTCTTTATCATGACAGGCGATAATAATAATCTTATTGTTGGCCTTTATTTTAAAAAGCATCTCATTGACAATCTCACAGCTTTTTTCATCGAGTGCATTAAATGGCTCATCAAGAATGATTATTTCCGGCTCTTCCATTATTGCAGCGATTATCCCGAGTTTTTGCTTCATTCCGAGTGAATATTTTCTGTACTTTTTTTCATCATTCGGATCAAGAGCTAATTGCTTCATCAACTTACAGATTTGTTCGTCTTTTACTTTGTTTTTCAACGAAGCAAGTAGCTTTAAGTTTTTAAATCCCGAATATGAACCGATAAAACCCGGATTTTCAATAAGAACACCTATATCCTGCGGAAAATCTATATCTTTGCCTATACGCTTTCCATCTACTTCAACATAACCGGAAGTTGGCAGAATAAGACCGCTTATTGCTCTCATAAGCATAGTTTTTCCGCTGCCGTTTTTTCCTTGAAAACCATATATATTCCCGCTGGAAAGAGACATATTTATATTTGACAATAGTTTATTAGATGAAATGACTTTTTCATATTCGTGTACTTCTATTTTCATTTTATAAATTTCTCCTTTTTCTTTTTTGATATAAGCACATATGTAATAAAAATCAGTAGAACTAAAACTGCGTTAAGTATTATTCCATCATTATAAGATACGCCGTTGCTGTCATAGACATCTGATCTCAGTAATATAACATAATTATATATAAAGCTGCTTTTGCATAAGAATAATGAGGATACATAATAGATTATCAGCATAGTATACGCAATTATAGGAGAAAGCAACAATGATAAAAAAACTTGAATAAATGCGGTAGATATTAACACAAGAAATGGCATCAAAACAAGCTGTCCAAAGTTTGCCTGAAGTGCGGGATAATCCGAACCTAAAAGACATTGAATTATATCATCTGATGTGTCAAGAGATATACTTCCTGAAAACAGAGCAAAAACAAAGGTGCATAAAAAGAATATGCCGAATAATAAAAGTGTGCTTATAGTGCACCATATCAGCTTGCTTATATGCCACATAAAATTTGAAGAACTCTTCAAATAAAAATTTCCAATGCTAAATGATCGTTTAACGTTAAGATACCGACATATTAAAAAGCCATTGTATAAGAAAAAAAATGTAATAAACGCAGGGATTTTTACAGTTTTATCGGAAACATCATGAGAGAATATCATTTCGCCTTTCCAAAGATAAGAAAAATAATGCCCGAGTGACATATCTGATCTTATTTCATTGATGTCACGATAAAAACTATATTTATTGTAAGCTGATATACAATAAATTATTGTTATTAAAATAATAGGAATATAAAAATATATCTTTTTTATTATGTTTATTTTTATATCTACGATACTTAACGATGTAATGTTTTTTTTACTCATAAAAATCTTTTTTTCTTATTATAATTTTTCCTGCAAAGTATGCACTGACTGCAACAATAATCTTTATGAACTGTAATAGTAAAAATTGCCATATATTATTGTAGCTGAGATAATCGATATTATAACGACAGAAAGCTAAAGGGCCGCGCATATTTAATCCTATGTATACTATTACAAGCAGCCAACCGAATACCTTTGAATAGACTTCTGCTATATGCATTACAATATTTACGGAAAGCATTGTAATATACAGATATAAAAATGAGATAAGAATGATTTCTACAAAATTTATCTGCTTATTGGTATCTCCACAGGACATATAATAGACACTGTTAATAGTATTCCAGTTTATTGCAGTCCTACATAGCATTAGTGATGAAATATATATAACAACAATAATTATAAACGAATATATGAATGAAATAATGATCGAATATAACACATTGTTCTTCCATATAGAAGATCTTTTTCCGTAGCGTAAATATAACTGAATATTCTCAGAATTTCCGATAATCCGCTGACGTATAAATAGTCCTAATGGCAAAAAGAACAAGTATACATAGTATTTGGATAAACATTCGGTAAAAACGTCTGCACAAGTATATTCTATGCCTATATCAAGTATTCTGTTTTTTTGATGTAACGCAGAAAAAAATACAAATATATAAATTCCTAATCCGGAATAAAACAGCCACGAAAAAGACTTTCTGATATTGTCTGACACTATTCTCAGTATGGCAAAAAATTTTTTATCAGAAAACATCTTTTTTTACCTTTCTGAAATAACATACACCTAATGTTGCACCCAAAATAGCAACTATATAAGCTATAATTATATACCAGTATGATATTTCCCAACCAGAACGCAAGAAATATATTGATGACGCCTCACTGTAATTAAGTGTATCGAATATTGCCAAAAGAAACACATTCAGTATAAAAGGAAACAACAATGCTACAATAGCATGTTCTACAATATCGCTTATTATAAAAGAAATAAAAGCGAATAAAACAGCGAATACCCCATCAAGTAATATAAAAAACATAGTGTGCAGAAGAGGGTGAGAATAATAGATAGACCATAATACTGAACTTTGTCTTATAGAACTTGCGGATGTAGAAATATCAGGGGCAACCAATGGAAGCTTAGTTGATGCGAGAAAAAAATTCAGAAGTAGTGGAACAACTATTACCAAGAATGCAGAAATTGATATAGCACAGCACTTAGAAACATAATAATTAGTTTTTTTGGAACGTGTTATTATACTTTTTATATATCCCGATTTCATATCATTAAAATATGAAATGCCATATGGGAATGCTGCGAGCAATGGAAGCATCAGAAAAAAAGCAAGACTATATGAACAAAAAAAATCTGCTTCGATCCAGCTTTCATAGGGATTGGGGATAGCAATGAGACCCTTATCTGCATTTGCATACATCTCCAACTCTCTGCTTAGTGGTATAACTGTATGATAGTATTGCAGGATTGATAAAGTACAACCTGTAATAAGCGCTACTAAAAACCTTATATTGAATATAGAACGGTATAATTCAAGACGAAATATTTTAAACATTTTCAAGATCCTTTAAATTTGTTTTTTCACCGATTTTGTAATATCTAATGTTTTCGTTAAAACCAGCCATTCCAGAATGGTTGATCTCAATACGTATTATATCAAAATCCTTGTTGATATCTTCATCATCAATCACATAGCCTATGCGAAAACTTTTAGTCTCGCCTGCTTTAAAATCAGTTACGAAGAAATCTTTAGCATATATTGAGCGTTCGCCGTTAAATGTATATGCACAAGCTTCGGTTGATCGTTTATAATCAAGAGTGATATTATTGCTTTGATAATTATAAAGATCTATTCTTGTGGAATTCATATATAATTGTCTGTCAGATGCTGAATTGTTTGTTACCTCCATATCAGCAATAATAAATGAACTGTCACAAATAAGATTTCCACTTTCATCTTCAGCGTAATGTCCTTCTGGAAAAGGAACCATTCCTTCACTGCTTTTAGTTATTTTTACAGAGTTTATACAATACGTCCATTCTTCCGTTTCACAACTTTCTCCCAGATCATATGTAACAAGATCCACTGGAGATACTGCCGTTGTATTCTGTTCTGTGTCGTTATTATTAGGGACCAGGTCATTATCCCTTTCTGATTCTGTTACTGTAATATTTGGTTGTTTTTTTTCGACAGTATGCGGTTTGAAAAAGCCCATTTTTCTTGCGCCTAAAGCAGCAGTAGTTATGAGCATGAGTGCAATGGTGATCTTTAATATTAACGAATACTTTTTCATTTGATTGCCCCTTGATGTTATAATTATTTAGTGTGAATAGGGTTGGTTTTTAAAACAATCAGATGCTGTCGGGGCTCCAAACTCCTGTAATATAAGCTTGACCTTCTTTCTTCTGCCAGAGTACAAGGAAGGCATACGGAAATTTTCTTTCCTTAACCCAATTAGGAATATAAGACCATGTACCGGGCGTAATATAAGGTTCACCGCCGTAATTGCAGTAACGTATGTCAGAACCAGCCCAGCCAAAGCTGTCAGACTCGCCAGCTCCAATACTATAGTTACTGCCGTAAATCTGTACGCTATAAGAGTATTTCTGATTAGTGCTGCTTATTGAGTAATCAGTACTGCATACATATGCAGAAGTGTAGTTCCACTTTCCTTCTGTTTTGGTATGTGGATTTGTGCCGCTTCCTGAAAAAGTGACTCCCAGATACTTATCATGATAGTTTCCATCCCAAGGACTGTTTGATGCATTTGCTGTTATCATAGCAGCAGAAGCAAGAGACATAATTGCAACGAGAGCTGTTGTAGCTTTTTTTAGGAAATTTGATTTCATTTTTATACTCCTTCTAAATTCAAAGATGTTAATAAAATAAGTAATGTGTTCTTATGTAAAAAGCTTCGAAGCATACTTTATAGAACTTTTTCATTATATCACATGCATTTCCGGTTGTCAAGAAGTTATTTCATAAGTTTACTAAGATTGGAAACTATATCTATAAAGTTATTTTAATCGCTTCAAACCTTAAAACTTAATAAAGCAAATGTGTTATATTAAAAAATATAGAACTTTTTATCTTTCGCCAAATCACTTAGCAAACAATTACTGTTTCTTTTTACAGTTACTTGAAATATATAATGTAAATAAACGTCTTAGAACAGTTCTGGAGCATTTTGTAATAGAATAAAAAAGGATTATATAGACTTGACAAATCGCCAAACAGCATGTTAGAATTAACCAGTAGGTGATATAAATAAGTGCCAATACAATTACAAGGAGGCTTGCATGGAACAGCTAATAGTCAGCCATTGGCATAAGAATACAAGATACGAAATACAGAGCATAAACGGTATGGAGTACATCGTTCCCTGTGAATATGGTTCGGTGTATGATCCGATAAACAGCGAAAATGAAATGATGACCGATGCACTAAACCTCGGCAAGTATCTGACTGAGAACGACCTCTGTCAAAATGAAATGGTGCTGGACTTTGTACATAAGTATGGTCTGCTTGGCATTATGCCCGACATTGCAGGTTCGGATATAGGTAAAAATGAGGATGTCATTGTCCGCGACAATATCTTCACTGACAGCGGTATAGACGACGTGAACGAGTTTGCAAAAACTTTCTTTCCTCTCGATAACATCGACTTGCTTGATAAAGTCAACAAGAAGGGAAAGCTTAGACTGTACTACCGCAGCCCTATATACTCGACAATGTTCCTGCGGAAATATAGTTACTGCGAGCCGCTTGATTGGGTGAAGAAATACTTCAAGTATCTGTACAGCTTCATAATAGGCAAGGAATCAAAGCTTACCGAGTTCATACCTCCTCGCCTGACATATAAGATAGACGACAGGAACGGTCTGAACCTGCTGTGCGAATACGATTCGCTCAAAGCAATGATTGATCTTGCCTTTGCAAAAGCAGTGACAGATGATAAGAAGCCGCTCCGTACCTGCAAGCACTGCGGAAAGCTGTTCTATGCCACCGATATACGCAGCGAGTTCTGTTCCGCAAGATGCCGCAATCAATATAATGTATACAAGTCCAGAGCAAAGCATTGACGCTTTGCTCTTTTTGTTTCAAAATAAAAATGGAGGCCTTGACAAATAAAAATAGTGTGTTATAATATAATCGAGAAAGAGTAATAGTATATATTTAATATGCAATTACAGAATTAATATGAAGTGCGAGCAGAGTTCGATTTAGAGACCCTGCTCATTCTTCTCCAAACCGTGTAATATGATACAGTAGAATATATATTACACAACCAGCTGTATAAAGAGGTGACCTGAAATGAACAAGTAAAAACTAAACAGAAGCTTGAAAATTGAATATGGGATCAGGAGTTACGTTGTTTCCGATGGTGGGGCGGTGAGCCGTACCAGCCCAGAGATGCGCGATGACGCAAAAGCCGAGCGATAACATCTCTGGTTTCACATAGCGCAGATGTGAAGTAAGCGATGAAAGTCGGGAACGGATACTTACACTCAGCCACAGTCCGAGCGTGATAAAACCGTCGCAGGCAATGGGGGTGTGCCGGGGCAGCCGAGCATTTAGGTTGTCTATGAGTCCGATGTGCAGTCGGGCGGCTCCTGATTCGTCAGGCATAGTGCGGCGGATACTGCTGTTCAAAACAGTGTGTCTGCTATGCTGGGACGTACTATGTCCTGATGCGTTCGTGATCTACAGCCTTAAATAATAGTCAAAAACATACCAAAATGCAACAAGGATACTGCTCCCACATTTTTACTCCGAAACGTACATTTTAGACTGAAAAACATTCAAAACTGTCATCGTAACAGTTTTGAGTTAAAACGTCTGCAAAGCTCTATTCTATGCACTTTGTAGTCAATGCCAGGCTTTGATGAGAAAAGGTCAGTTCTCATGAAAATCAATTTGTGTTTCGGAAAACGTTTCAGAGCAGTCAAAATCCTATGCAAAAACAGTTCGATTTGCATAAAGGATACTGCCCCCACATTTTTCACTTGTGTAGAGCAGGAATCCGCCTGACACAGCCCACACAAATAGTTCGTGCGAGCAGTTGCCCGCAACAAAAAAGCTGTCGGCTGTGTTCTGATAAAGATAGTAAGGAAGGTGATAATCATGGAATATCGGCAAGAAAAAATGTCTGCGAAAACGAAAAATAAATGTCGCCACATTTTATGCAAATGAAAAAAAGTTCCCATAATATATATTAGAGGGACATTAACGCCGCAGTTGTTGATTCAGCTGCGGCAATTTTGTTTTTACACTGAAGGAAAGGAGGAATTGTATGAGTAATATGTTACAAACGAAAACCGCTGAAGAAATACTGACAACAGTATTCAAGCCGAAGGATTTCATCATTGACGGACTGCTTACACAGGGACTGTATGTACTCGCGGGTGCACAGAAGGTAGGCAAGTCGTGGATGGCAATGGATATTTGCCTCAGCATTGCAACAGGAGTTCCTGTACTCGGACGTGATACTATTCAGGGAACTGCTTTGTATCTTTGTCTCGAGGATAACTATCAGCGACTACAGCGCAGATTGTTTCAGATGAACGCTGAACCGATTGAGAATCTACACTTCGCGATTGCTGCTGATAAGATAGGCGCAGGTCTTGAAGAGCAGATAGAATCTTTCAAGAAAGATCACGATGACTTAAAGATAGTTGTGATTGACGTTATGCAAATGGTGCGCAGCAATGTTGAGTCAAGCTACGGCAGTGATTATGCAGAACTGATCGCGCTCAAACAAGTCGCATACCGCTTAGGTATATGCATACTGATGATACATCATATGCGAAAAGCTAAGGACGATAATCCGTTCAATATGATGACAGGCAGCACAGGTATCGGCGGTGCTACTGATGGAAACTTTGCGCTCAAAGAAACAAAGTGCGGCTCAGGAAAAGCAATCATGTATTGTCAGGGACGTGACATTGAATACACTGAACTGCGAATGCATTTCGATACTGATGTCATGCGCTGGATAGTTGAGAATGAGCCTGCGACGCAGAAGAGCCGCGACAATATTGTTCTCTCTGCTGTTTATCTTTTCATCAAGGAGCGAATCCACTTTGAAGGTACTGCAACTGAGTTAGTCGCTGAGCTGAAAACAGTTACCGATGAAGTCATTTATCCGAACAGAGTAACCCGCGACTTAGTCCAGAACGGATACGAACTCAGCAAGTACGGAATTGATTTCAAGTACGAAAGAGTTCACAAAGGCCGCGTTATTATTCTTCATTACAACGGCGAGCGTGACAGTAGTGACGGTAGAAATGTTACCGTCACGCAGGCACTTCCTGACGGCTCACAAAGCTCTATATAGCTTCATCTGCGGGGCGTGTCAGTAGGTTTCCGTGTCGGTAGAGTTACCGTCACGGCTGAGTTACTGTCGCGCACAAAAACGCCCATTTTGCCGCAGCAGTCCAAATCGGGTAGTTATCCCACTTATGTCCACAAAAGCGATTGTGGCGCAACGTCGAGCGAGTGTGGGCAGCATTGGCATAAGGAGAAAACTACCGCTGACGGAGCAGTACAGGCGACGGAAGTATGAAATGCCAGCATCGCATTCGGCAGTCCGCCGAACGCTTGCTGGTCGGGGCGAACCCCGAGCCCCCCTCACAAAAATCGCACAAAGAAAGGAGCGTGATACAATGAGAAAACGCAATCGAACTATCACTATCCGCTGTACTGATGACGAGTATGAGCGGATACACAACAAGGCTCAGCGGCACAAGCTGTCTCTCAGCGACTTCGTTCTCAGGTCGGCTATGGACAAAAAGATATTCATGGCTGACGGGCTGGGCGAGGTCGCAAAGCAGCAGAAAACTATCGGTCGTAACCTAAATCAGATAGCAATGCTGGCTCATGAAGGACGGCTCCACTCGGTCAGACTGGACGTGCTTATTGAGCAGCACAAGGCTGTCACCCAAGCCGTTTGCGACATAGCCAAGGAGGTGAGATAGTGCCTATCATCCATTTCATAAACAACAAAACTCAGACCGCTGGCGGCATGAGGAATGTCCTCGCATACGTCAGCCGAAAGGAGAAAACAGTCTCAGAGGACAAGCGTTTCGTGACCGGAGTCAACTGCTCGCCCGAGACTGCCCTCGCTGAGATGAACGCGACCAAGAATCTTTACCACAAGCATGACGGTCGTCTGTACTATCATCTGGTGCAGAGCTTTCCGAGTGGGTATGAGATTGAGCCTGAACTCGCTCACAAGATAGCAGTGGAGTTTGCTGAGAAAGCCTTCGGAAAGTATGAGTGTGTAGTTGCAACTCATATTGACCGTGAGCATATACACAGCCACTTAGTGGTGAACTCTGTCAGTTTCGATGACGGGAAGAAGTACCATTCCAATAAGGATTCAGTCGAGAAGCTGATGAAGCTTAGCGATGAGATCTGTCGGCAGTACGGAGTTCATGTCCTCGACACTCCCAAGAAGAAAATGAATAAGGACTACCTCTCCGACAGCGAATACAGGTCAGCCAAGCGTGGCGAGAGCTTCAAATGGGAGCTGATGAACGTCATCAATCAGGTGATGAAACAGGCAAAGTCAAAGAAGCAGTTATGCTATATGATGAAACAGCAGGGCTACAGTGTCAGGTGGGAGGACAACCGCAAGTATATCACATACACTTGTCCTAATGGCAGGAGATGCCGTGACAATAAGCTTCACGGCGACAAATACAGAAAGGAGAATATGGAGTATGAATTCAAAACAAGAAGAATTGCAGCAGATGTACGACAAGGAATTGTCAGCAGCGGCGGACACTCAGCCAACAGTGGTGGTGCTCGATTCCAACTGGAGAGCGCTGATAGAATTGAACAAGCTGATGTCGCAGGAGCAGCTGGAAATACTCACCAGGCTCTCGGTGCTGGCGACGAAAGCGGATACAGAACAGGTGCTGAAAACAGTACGCTCCGAGCAGAGGGATACCATAGCGACCTGTCGGGAGCTGCTGAATCAAGCAGAAGAACTGTCGGAAACAGCGATGGCTCAACTGGAGAAAGAAACAGCGGACCTGTCCTCACAGGCTGGGAAGTTGAGCGAGGAATATGGCTCGAAACTGAAAGAGCTCGACGAATACAAGCACAAGCTAAGATCAAAAGCAGTCAAGTGGATAGTGATCTCGCAGTCGGTTTTGATAGCATTGTCAGCGGTGTTACAGCTGTGGCTGCGCTGATCGAGGACGAGCCTGCCGACGATACCGAGTACGCTCGTGAGAACGTTGACAGAAAGGCACTTGCAGAGGAGCGAGAGCGCAAGGAAGCACTCGGAATACACATGGGCTGATGCCCAAATCTAAATCGAAAGGAATCTTTAAAATGAACAATTCAAATCACATAGGAAACATGAACAAGACAATGAGAAGGAGTATGATTGAATGGTTGAAAACAAAACAGAAACCAAAATCGTAATGCTGACCATAAAGGAGACGGCAGCTCTTGTGGAAGGGCTGACCGAATATAGAGTACGTCAGATGTGCATCAATGATCAAGTACCGCACATCATGGCAGGCAAGAAGTATCTCATCAACAAGGAGCTTTTTCTGAGATACCTTCGTGGAGAAACAGCGTGAGCAATTTTATCAGTAAAGTAGATTTTTGACACGAACGGCGCATTTCTGATAGACATTTCCGCAGACCTGTGGTATAATGTCGGTGGAGGAAATGCGCCATAGTTTTGAAACGGAGGTTTTTAAATATATGGCGACAATAAGAAAGCGTTCCGAGGGAACGTATCAGATAAGAGTGTCATGCGGCTATGGTGTAGACGGCAAGCAGCGAAATCAGTTCAAGAGCTACAAGCCTGAGCCAGGTATGACACCGAAGCAAATTGAAAAGGAACTCACTCGTCAGGCTGTCCTGTTCGAGGAAGAATGCAAGAGGGGACAGATAACATCGGCTGTCAAGTTCGAGAAATTCGCAGAGCAGTGGTTTGAAGAATATGCCAAAGTCAACCTCAGACCAACTTCGTATGCGAGAATGAAACAGCTCACCAAGCGCGTCTATCCTGCCATAGGTCACAAGCGGCTCGACAAGATAACGGCTCGTGATATTCAGAAGTTCGTGACTGATATGCTTGTCAACGGCAAGAATATGAACACAGGTAAGCCACTGTCGAGGAAAACGGCAGTGCACCACCTTAGCTTTATCAGTGACGTATTCAGCTATGCGATACGCATGGGAATGCTGACGGACAACCCTTGCAGACGAGTATATGTGCCGAAACAGGAACAGGACGAAAAGCAGATCTACACCATTGATGAGGTGAAGAAGCTGTATGAGAACCTGAGAAGCGAGCCGATGAAGTATCAGGTCTACCTGCTGCTTGCAATATACAGTGGTTACCGCCGCAGTGAAATGCTTGGCTTGGAATGGAAGGACATCGACTTTGAAAATAGCATTATCCATGTCCGCCGAACATCACAGTATACTGCTGAGAAGGGTATTTATACCGACACTACGAAAACGAGAAAGTCTAAGCGAGTGTCCAAGATGCCTGTCTCTATAATGAACTTGCTCAGGCAGTTCAAAGCCGAACAGGAAGCGGAAGCTGAGCAGCTCGGCACAAAGTGGGAAGACCATGACAGGCTGTTCACCAAATGGAACGGAGCACCGATGAATCCTCAGACACCGTTTGAATGGCTGAAAGGCTACTGTGAGCGTATCGGAGTGCCCTTCAAGAATATCCATTCACTGCGACATCTCCATGCAAGTCTTCTGATATTTGAAGGCGTAGACGTTGTAGCAGTATCCTCGGACATGGGACACAGCGTCGTAGGAACTACCTTGAATCTGTACTCCCATATGTTTCAGGAAGCCAAGGCTCGCAACTGCGATGCGATAAGCAATGCGCTGAGTTTCACAAACGATATAGGCACAGAGGAAGAAAGTCCTGCCGAGGACGATACCGAAGCCGAGACTGAACAGCAGGTGCTGGCATTATGAGCAAAAAAAGTACCGCAGAGCGAAAGCTCTGCGGATACCCAAATTAATAGTTAAAAGATAATAAGTGCCAAACAAGTGCCAAAGCCTGATTTTTAGAAAAAAGAAAGCCCACAAACGGCTATTTTAAGCCATCTGTGGGATTACGATTTGGTGACCCGTACGGGAATTGAAATGACATCCTTACTTTTCTCAATTTATGGCGATGTCCCTCAAAGCCCGATTTTATGCGGTTTTCTCAAAATCAGATTTTGTAATCAAATGCGATTTTGAGTCGATTTTTGCCAAAACAAGTGGCAAATAAGTGGCAGATTTTAAATCCGATATGATACATATTTCTACAACTTCCCGATTTTAAAGTCGGGATTTTTTATTCTTTGATGATACCTTCAAAGAAAGTTTTAACTTGTGGCAGTTCACCGATAACTATATCCCAGATAGTCTTATAATCAAGAGTGCCATAACGATGAGCACATACATTACGGAGCTGTTTGAAATTTCTCCAGTCGATTTCTGTCGGGTGTTCCAACTTGAACTCCTCTGAAAAATGTGTTGTAAGTTCACCCATAGCGAGTAACTGCATTGTTACTCCGTCCTGAATTAACTCGTCGTTCATAAACTCATTAAGAGAGTTGTTACAGCGATTTAAGTAGCGTTCAATTCGTTCGCAATGAGCTACCATATGCTGAGCAACGTTTAAATCTTTGTTATTCATAAATACACTTGCGCTCCTCTAAAATTCTTTTAATAAGAGGCTCGTTCATACTCAAAGTCACAGGGTTATAAAGTCCGTCCTTTGTAATGATGTCAACGCTCTTGCCCACACTTTCTTCAATATCTGAAAAGAAACTGCAATAGCGTAAGCCAAGAGGTTTTGAAAACTCTACATAAAAGTCGATATCGCTGTTTTCAGTCGCTTCGCCTCTTGCGTAAGAGCCAAAGAGATAAACTTTATCAATGCCGTAAGCTTCGGCAATAGGACGTACCTTGTCAGCGATTTCATTAGTTGTGTAAACGCTCATAGACAGCCTCCTTTCAGTAGATGGTGTATTTCTTCAAGTATATTATACCATATTCTGTCGGGATATTCAAGAGGTCAGAAAAATTAAATTCAGTACACACTATGTGCTAAATTACAACAACCGTTGTTCCTCTATCTCCTGCCAAATCACATTTTCGATTACTTTCTTCCATCGCTCTTTGTCTTCATAAAGCTCAATGTTCATATAATCAGATATGTTCTCATCATCTGGAAAGTATGAAGAACAGTAGAACGGCATAACTCCGTCAGGAACAATGCCGATTTTATCGTCAGCGCGGACTCTTGCGGCTAATTCTTCACCCTCATAAAGAGAAACGGGAATGTTGTTACGAATAAGAGCGAGAAAGAACTTTATTGTTTCTACGGAACGTCCATACGACGAGCCTGCTAATTTCAGACTGTATTCATTTCCATTTTTACGCACATACAAGGAAATATGTGTTGAATTACCACCACGACAGACTTCCCACGGGTGTCCGATACCTTTTCGGCTGCTCTCATACCATTCGCTAAAAGCTGTCGGAGAATTACCGTCTATATCACGCAATCCATCATCACGTCCGTCAGCGTGCATAAGATAAAGTTCCTTTGCAGTAAGCTTATCAATTCCTTTGTACTTATTAGCTTCATAACCGAGCTTGCAATAGCCATAAAACATTTCTGCCGTCATATCGGGTATAGTTTCAGTTGTTGCAGCTCCTCTTGTTTCAATGATGTGCAAAAACTCATCAATATCGTCCTTTGATATATCTGAAAAATAGTTTTCCTTGTATTCAGGGAATATCTCCCAATACTTTCTTCTTACAATAGTACCAATTCTGTCTTTGGGCGGAAGCTCACGGAGTATTGTTTCATTGTAAGTGCCGTTTTCAAGCTGTTTCACACAGTTTTCCACCGACTCGGTAAGCCACTTGATAAAAGGACTTATGTCAAAGCTATCGTAATTGCTTTTAGCAGGATGATTTTCTTCAAACATAGGTTTATGCTTCAAAAATACAACACGAAAATCTTCGTGTTCTACCGATACGAAATGATACCAACACTTTTCATCAGGGTACAGATTTGCCCATAATTCTTCGTATTCCTCACGGCTGTCAACTTCTCCGAATTCATACATTTCTTCATAGTCGCCATAATCCTCTATTTTCCCACGCTCTGCAAAAAGCCATAGCTCTCTGCGATTATCGTTTCCGCAGGGAGCTATTTTGTGTATCTCTTTAAAAAGTTCATCGACATAAGGCTTCATTTCTTCTCCGATAACGAAACCTCTTTTCAGAATGTCGATATAATAGTCTATTTTGGGTGCAGTTAATTCAGACATTTTCATTATGCTCCTTGTCATATTCACGGCAAGCACGTCCTATTTCTTCTATCTGCTCTTTAGTATATACGTCCTTAAATCTATTCAGATAGTCATTCCACTCAAAAAGAAGCAAATCCTTGCCGTTGTTGCACTTAATACGGATTGGACTTGTTCCTTTTTCGGAAAGTTCAAGGTAATAGTCAACATTGCCACCGAATTCATCTTCCGTGACTGTGTATAGAGTATTAAGGTCTAATCTATTCATACAAGACCATCCTCACGGCATTTTTCATACCACTTTATAATAGTTTCTCTGTTTTCGGGGTTTGCTGAAAATTCTACAAAATCTTGAAAGACAATTTCAGGAGTTGTGTTATTCTGCTTGCATATTTCAGAAAAAGCCTTATATAAATCATCATCGACTTCTATGGTTATGGTTGTGTAAGATTTATCAGTCATATATTCCTCACTTACTCTTTAAATGTTAAGTTGTAAAGGTCGCCGACAGCACGAACAGTATCAGCAAGCAATAAACAGGTGCGGATAAGCGCATCTTTATCAAATGAATTAAGAACAACCTCACGCTCTTCAGGAATGAGGTCGGTAAAGCAAATTTCCTTCCATTCACCATTTCTTTCAACCCTGAAATACATTCCGTCAAGACCTCTTTCAATCGGATATTTTTCTGCTGTCATAACGTCCTCCTGATTTTTGATATATACCTATTATTATGCTTTTTCCCTCTGTTGTCAATAGGTTTTGAGTTTTCATATACATATGAAAACTTTTGAGGTGCGACAAAGCGCGTAACAGTGGGCTTTTCGCTGTATTGGCACTACACTTTATACTGTTAAAGCAAACCACCGTATCAGCTTGATACGGTGGGGAATGTTATGTATTTCTTTTCCGAAACATCAGCTCTTTATTTCTTCGCAGACTATTTTTCAGTTCGTTCGCCATATCAAAAATCATACTTTTTTCATAATTGTTGCAATCTGAAAACAGTTCCCGCAATTCGGGAGTATAATCGCCGCTGTCAAGATTTCCGCATAAAAGTCTGTCTACCGTAACGTCCAGAACGTTTGCAATATTTACGATTGTTTCAAGGCTTGCCTTGCTTCTGCCTGTTTCAATATGACTGATGTACGGGACTGATAAGTCGATGCTTTCAGCCAAATCTGCCTGAGATAATCCTCGTGCAATCCGAACCGCTTTGATTATTTTTCCCATTCTTTCGTAGTTCAATTCCATCTTTATCACCTCCAATCCGCAACCTGCGTCGGAGGCTTTTAAAATATTTTTCTCATTTTATAACCATAAGGATAGGAATATACTTATGCTTAATTTTCTTTTGCTGAAAAATGGGCTATACTGGATATACAATCCGATAATGAGGTGATAGATATGCTTGAAAGTGAAGCAAATATTTCAAATAAAGAATTACGACGTGAAAAAATCCGTGAACGTTATAAAGGTTCAAACTCTGAATTGCTTGAAGTAATTCCGGGCAAGAAAGCTGCTGATTTTTATGACGATGTTGAAAGACGTGTAGCAGTATATGTAAGAGTATCAACCGATAATCTGCAACAGACCAGTTCATACGAGTTGCAGAAAAACTATTACGAAGAAAAGGTCAGCAAAAATCCCAACTGGACTTTAGTTGGAATTTATGCCGATGAAGGCATATCCGGAACATCTTTATTACATAGAGAAGCGTTTAATCGTATGATAGAGGATTGCAAAGCCGGAAAAATTGATATGATAATCACAAAGAGTGTTTCTCGTTTTGCAAGAAACATTGTCGATTGCATAAGTATTGTCCGTCAGCTTTCTTCTTTGAAAAATCCCGTAGGAGTCAGGTTTGAAACAGAGGGCATTTTTACCTTGAATGACAATACCGAAATGAGCCTGAGTTTTACTGCAACAATCGCTCAGGAGGAGTCCCATATTAAAAGTTCAATTATGAATTCTTCCATTGAAATGCGTTTTGGGCGTGGTATTGTTCTGACCCCTGTTTTGCTTGGATATGACCACGACGAGGACGGTAAGCTTACTATAAATGAGAAAGAAGCAAAGACAGTGCGACTCATATTCTTTATGTATCTGTACGGTTATTCTTGTAAGGATATCGCAAATTCTCTGACCGAACTCGGAAGGCAGACAAAGAAAGGCAACACAACGTGGAACGCAGGAAGTGTACTGGAGATATTGAGGAATGAACGTCATTGCGGTGAAATTCTCACCAGAAAAACCTATACGCCAAGCTACTTAGACCATAAATCAAAGAAAAACCGTGGAGAACGTGCACAGCATCGTTGGAAAGGTGACCACGAGCCGATTATTTCCAAAGATGATTTTATCGCCGTTCAGCACCTTATAAATAATGCAAAATACGGAAACAAGGGTATTCTTCCCGAATTGAAAGTAATACCCGAAGGCGCATTGAAAGGATTTATTTCTATAAATCCCCGTTGGGCTGGGTTTAAAGCTGACGATTACCTTTATATAGCTAAAACCGTATGTGAGAATGAAGAACAAAACGAAAATGAAACAATACAGATAGAAGTACAAGGCGGAGACTTTGATTACAGAGGATTTGAAATAGCAAGAGAGCAGTTTTTCAATAACTCCGATAAGCTCTCTGTTACATTTTCCTTGAAATCAATGAAATTCAGCTATAACTGTGTGAAGAAACTTGCAGACACTCAATTTATAGAGCTGCTCATTCATCCATTAAAAAAACTGTTGATAGTTCGGGCGGCTGACAGTAAAAACAAAAACGCTATGAAATGGCTGTTTCTGAATGGAAAGGGCGATTACATTTCACGTCCTGTAAGCGGAACGGCGTTTTTGAAAAACATATATGACCTGCTCGGTTGGAATGGAAACTGTAAATATCGCGTTCGTGGCATACGAAAACAGAACGGTGATGAAAGTTTACTTATTTTCAGTTTGGAAGAAACCGAATTGTATTTACCGAAAGATACGGAAATGTGCGATGTTAAATCTGATACCGAGATAACATCTCTTGCAGAAACAGGTAAATCAGTAATCGCATATCCCTCCGCTTGGGGAAACAATTTCGGCAGTAATTATTATCATCATTCTCAGGCAGAGGAATTACAGCGAATGAAAAAGGAAAAGGATTGGAATATGCAGCAGGAAATAACATCATTTTCCGATTATCTTGACCTTAATGTAACAAGCCGAGAAGAAGCGGGAGATAATATACAAACACTTATCAATGATATGAAGATGGAGGAAACCAACGATGGATAATATACAGCTTGCTACGATGTCGGCTATTCCACAGCTTCCGTGTTATGACTTGAATAACAATGAAACAGACGTAGTCGAGGACGACTCGTTCAGCTATGACGGTTATCAGGTTGTACGAAGTGAATTTTTTGCACATATTTCAGAGCCGTCCATTAGCTTCAATAATTGCAAAGTTACGCTGAATACTGCTTGTATGAAGAAATTACCCAATGTGAGCTATATTCAATTTCTTGTAAATGCCGAACAAAAGAAATTAGCAGTCAAAGCCTGTACGGAAGATGAGAAAGACTCTTTCTTATGGTGCAATTCCAAACGCAAACCACGTCCTATTACTTGCAGGATTTTCTTTGCAAAGATAGTCAGTCTGATGGAGTGGAATCCACAGCACAGATATAAACTCCTCGGAAAGATAATAAAAACAGGAGATGATTTCCTGATATTATTTGACCTTAATGCAACTGAGGTTTATCAGCGCATTACCAAAGAGGGAGAGAAACCTAAAACCTCACGTTCTCCTGTGTTCCCAAAAGACTGGCAGAACCAATTCGGATTGCCTGTTGAAGAACACCGAAAGCTACTTCAAATCAATGTTTTTGAAGGATATACTATGTTTGGTATAGAAAACGAGAAAAATAATAAAGAACAGATGAGAACACCTGAAACAGATATGACACAGGAGGTAATCTAATATGCAGGACAAGCCTGTCGTTGTAATAGATTTTGCCAACAACCTGATACGGATACATAAAAAGACAATAACTTCACTTAATTCTCCTGAAAGCATATTGCTTATAATAAATCCTGAAAAGCTAACTCTTGGAATTGTTGGCTGTACAAAAGATGTACAAGGCTCACATAGAATTCGCTTTCCGAAAAGACATTGCTATGAGCTACACAGCAAATCGCTTGTTATGGCGATGAAAAAGACATTTCCTTATTGGGATAAATGAAAAATTGTAAGTGTAGAGATACAATCACAAAGAAGCAGGTCGAATACCTCGGCAGACTTGCCGAACTCACAGTTGAAGCGGCTCTCGGCGGTAAGAATTCACTTTCTTATCGTGTTCTTTTCCGTTCCTGCTGTGATAACCTTGACGATGATTTCAAGGAAGTGTTCGGTACAACCGAGCTTTTTGAACTCAAACCCTGCCAGTTCGAAAAGGCGGTTGCTTTCCTTGCGGAGTGGTTTCCCGATGACATCATTATGGAGGTCAGCTCCGACCTTGAAACAGAGTTTGAGGAATTCCGCTATAAGTTCGTAGAGGATATGCCGATGGACAGTCCCGCTTATCAGCAGTTAATGGAGGATTTTATGTATGCCGTATGTTCAGGTTCCGAAAGACCTTGCGAAGATTAAGACAAAGGTCGCTTTCAATCTTACGAAAAGACAGTTAATCTGCTTCGGCGTAGCAGGTGTTACAGCTCTCCCGACTTACTTTCTGACGAGGGAGGCGATGGGTGTTATCGCTCAGCCTTTGAACGGAGCTGAACGCCTTGCGGTGCTTCATCGCAGCTTTAACCCTGACGGCAGAGAGAAGTTCCGCTTCTCTTGGGATATGCTCCCGAAGTCAGGACTTTCCGTTAAGGACTTTATCGCTCCCTCGTCCTTTGATTTCTCAAAGGGCAACAGCTTCCGTATGAGCGGCAAGTACGGAGCAGTTTCATTCATCAACATTATGGCTTCTGAAATGTCAGACCGTATGCTTGCCGATTTTCTGAACATTGAGCATAACATCACGCTTAGTATTCACATTCAGTCCATTGACCAGAACAAGGCGGTAAAAATGGTTAAGAGCAAGATTACCGACCTTGACAAGATGAAGATGGAAGAACAGAAAAAGGCTTTCAGAAACGGCTACGACATTGACATTATGCCGTCGGACATTAACACCTTCGGCAAGGAGGCAAAGAGTCTGCTTAACGACTTGCAGAGCCGAAACGAGCGTCTTTTTATGGCTACTATCCTTATTATGAATACAGCCGATACCAAAAGAAAGCTCGACAATATCATTTTTCAGGAACAGGGTATCGCACAGAAGTACAACTGTCAGCTCAAACGCCTTGATTATCAGCAGGAAGATGGCATTATGGCTTGTGTTCCTATCGGTGTAAACGAAATTGAAATCAAGCGTGGACTTACCACATCAAGCACAGCGATTTTCGTTCCGTTCACAACTCAGGAGCTTTTTCAGGGCGGTGAAGCTCTCTACTACGGTCTTAATGCACTTTCAAACAATATGATTTTGTGCGACCGTAAGCAGCTTAAAAACCCGAACGGTCTTATTCTTGGAACACCCGGTAGTGGTAAGTCATTCTCCGCAAAGCGTGAGATAACAAACGCTTTCCTTACCACAACAGACGATATTATCATCTGCGACCCCGAAGCCGAGTATTATCCCCTTGTCAACCGCCTTAACGGTCAGGTTGTCAAGATTTCGCCTACCTCTACGCAGTATATCAATCCTCTTGATATCAACCTCAACTACTCCGAGGACGAAAATCCTGTTGCGTTAAAGGCAGACTTTATCCTCTCTCTTTGTGAGCTGATTATCGGCGGCAAGAACGGACTCGAACCTATCGAAAAGACCATTATCGACCGTTGCGTGAGAATGGTTTACCGTGATTACCTTGCAAATCCCGAAACGGCTGAAATGCCTATCTTGCAGGATTTGTACGAACTTATGCTGAAACAGAACGAGCCTGAAGCACAGAGAATTGCGACAGCTCTTGAAATGTATGTAACAGGCTCTCTTAACGTATTCAATCACCGTACCAATGTTGATATGAATAACCGTCTTATCTGTTTTGACATCAAGGAACTTGGCAAACAGCTCAAAAAGATAGGTATGCTTGTCGTTCAGGACTGCGTATGGAACAGAGTAACGGTCAACCGTGCCGAACACAAGTCCACTCGCTACTATATCGACGAGTTCCACCTTCTTCTCAAAGAGGAGCAGACGGCGGCGTATTCCTGCGAAATCTGGAAGCGTTTCAGAAAATGGGGCGGTATTCCTACGGGACTTACGCAGAACGTAAAGGACTTGCTTGCAAGCCGTGAAATCGAGAATATCTTTGAAAACTCTGACTTCATCTATATGCTCAATCAGGCTGGCGGTGACAGACAGATACTCGCAAAGCAGCTCAATATTTCTCCTCATCAGCTTTCGTATGTAACGAACAGCGGTGCGGGCGAAGGACTTATCTTCTACGGAAATGTTATCATTCCCTTTGTCGATAAGTTCCCGAAGGATACGGAGCTTTACAGAATTATGACCACAAAACCCGAAGAACAGAAGGAGGAAAACTAATGAAGATTAAGAGAAAGACCATCAAGACAATCGGTATCACAGCAGGCGTAATTGCGGCGGTAGGTGCAGGAGTAACGGCAGTTTGTCTTGCCGTTAAGAAGAAAAACAAGCCTGCTGCTGAAATTCCTTATCCTGCATCTGCTTGGGACACCAAGTAATGGGGTGGCTCATTTTCCTCGGCGGTGCGATGGTTGGCGGTACAGTAGGCATATTTACAATGTGTCTGCTTCAGGTCAATCATCTGAACGAAGCCGATAGAGAGGAATAAGAAAAGCCGTACTCGGATTTCTCCGAATACGGCGGTACATATTAAACTGTTCGATAAATTGGAATTTGCAAGGGAGATAAATCAGAATTAAATGTACTGTACACCTAAAGAAGTAAGTTCATCTCTCATCTTTCGCACTTTATCATCTGAAAAGCGACTACCAATACAGTTTTCAAGCATAAAAACCTTTACACCGGTTTTCACAGCTCCTTTTGCAGTAGCTCCGACACATCCGCATTCGTCAAGACCGCACAAAACTACTTCAGTATAGCTTTGCTTTTTCATATATTCCCTAAATTCTTTTGACGAGTATGTATCAGACAGATTTTTTTCAAAATAAAGGTCTGACACAACATTTAGTTTGCTGTATAATTCTGCACCTTCTGTTCCCTTTATTGAAAATCCTATAAACCATTTGTTTGTAATAATGTTGGGAAACATTTGTGCAATATAAATAACATCATATCTCTTTTCTTTATACAAGGAAACTGCGTTATTGACAGATTTCACAAGTTCGCCTGTATTATATGAAAACTTTGCTTTTCTCTTTTCCCATAAATAGTCATTCTGCATATCAATGACAACTAAAGCCTTTTTTTCAACCATTTCTTTTACCTCCGTCAAATTCTTATTTATCGATCTGTTCGATTTCCTATATTATACCACATTCATCCCGAAAAAACAATACATACCCTGCTTGCAGGGCAAATAAATCACAGAAAGGAGATATCAGAGTGGCAGGAAAAGAACTGAAAGCGACGGAGAAAACCGTCTTGAAGCACTCCCGTGACGGCGTTCTCGAACAAAACCTTGCGGACAGCTTGGCAAAGAAGGTCAGCAACAAAGCCGAAGAAGCCGTGCTGAAAACAGCAAGACCCGATGATGAACGCTTTGACAAGCTGAAAGCGGCTGGACTTGTTGTCGAAGATGTGAAGAAGCCCGACAAACGCAAGTTGCAGTTTGGACGGAACAATCCCGATAATACTTGGGCAGAAGCCGTCTATGGCAATAAGCCTGCGGAACAGGAATATTCTGCTCCGACAGAAGCGTATTCCGTATCTGATACAACGGTATCAGCAGAAACAAAAGATTTTGAAAAGCCGACAGAAGTTGAGCCTAAGTCAGAGGAAATCTCTATCAGACAGCATAAGCAGACATCTTTTGTTTCAAATGAGCAGTATCAGAACTCGGAAACGACAGTACTCGTTGCTCAAAGGGAGCTTGCTGAACCGGAGCATAGCACACTCGGAAGCGAGAGCATTACTCCAAAGGCACAAAAGCGGTTTTCTTTCAAATCCGATGAAAAGTATCAGCTTCCCGAAAGCACGGTATCTGTTTCGGCAGAGGAATTTGCCGAAATGGAGCAGACTTCTTTCAAAGCAGAGGGTATAAAGGACTTTGACCCGTCAAAATCCCGATTGCAGTATAGCTTCCGTTCCGATGATGAATATATCACATCAAGCTGTTGAGTATTACGACTTCCAATGAAGTCGGTGCTTCTGCACCTATTACTAACACAATGATTACAGAAAGGATTACAGAAGATGAAGAAGATGAGTAAAATTCTTTGCTCCGTACTTGTGATGTGCGGAGCTTTTTCAATGTCTGCTATGAGCGTTTACGCTACGGGGGATATTCTCATTGACGAACCTGTTGAAATGGAAGAAGCGGTTACGACCGTTGTTTCTTCCGAGGTTATCGAAAGCGGAGAACTCCCCGTTATTAGCGAGGATATGGTTATTGACTACCCTATGCCCGAAGTGAATGTCGTTGAGAAGAATGACGTTAACAAGGAAAACGCAGAAACAACTATTGTTCAGGACAGCGAACCTCCCACGCTTGGACTTCCCGAAGGAAACGCAACAATTATGGAAGATGTGTCGGCAGATGTTGTTGACCGTCAGTTTATCGCCATTCAGAGTAAAAACGGCAACACATTCTATATCGTAATCGACAAGGACAGCAATGGCAAGGAAAATGTGTACTTTATGAACTTGGTTGACGAGTACGATATGCTGGCATTTGCCGAGGATTTCCCCGAAGGCGTAACCGTAGATACTCCTGACGGCGAACAGGTTGAGCCTGTTACAGACGCAGAGGGCAATGTGATTGAAACTCCCGAAGATACCTCAGAGGTCGAAAAGGAGGCTAAGACAGAGAAAACCGAGAACGAGGGCGGCGGCAATAATACGCTTCTTATCCTTGTAGGTGTTCTTGCTCTTGCAGGCGGCGGTGCATTCTACTACTTTAAGGTTTACAAGGCAAAGCCGAAAGCTACGAAGCAGTCCCTTTACGATGAGGACGAAGAGGAATACGAGGAAGAAACCGTAAACGAAGATACCGTTGATGAGGAAACTTCCGACGACGATGAGGAATAACCCTCACAAGCCTGAGTAATCAGGCTTGGTACATAAAAATTAAGTCAACAAAAACTGTTGACAAACTCATCTCGATGTGTTATACTAATAAACGAAAGGAGTTGATACGAGTGATTACGGAATTTGGTAAGGCATTAAGAAAGTTACGCATAGACCGTGGCGAAATCCTTAAAACAATGGCAGAAAAGCTCAATATGACTTCTTCGTACTTATCTGCGATTGAATGCGGAAAACGAAATATCCCTTCTGATTTAATCAGCAAGCTGGCTTCAATTTACGATTTGACGGAAGAGGAACAAGGAATTCTGTCAGAAGCCCGTGATAAAAGTTTGACCAGTATCGAAATCGAATTAAGCACAAATAATGCATTTAAGCGTGATTTAGCATTGCAGTTTGCAAGAAAATTCGATGATATGGACGATGAACTTGCAGAACAGATATTAAAATTTCTTAATCATAATAAGGAGGAATGAATTATTAGCAAAATATGTGTAGAAGCAAAGTCGAGGATGGAATTAAGACGACTTGCGAAAAAAATAAGAGAAATGCTGGATTTAACAAACGAACTCTATTTTCCAATAGTAGAAGTGCTTGAAATATTACATAAGTTTGATGAAGATGCACATTTTGAAATTGTTGAGGCTGATGAGTTAGAAGAAAACGAACACGCTGTTACTGACATTATTTCAAAAACAATCAAAATACGTTCAGATGTATATGAGGGTGCGTGTAATGGCGTAGGTCGTGATAGAATGACCATTGCACACGAATTTGCACATTTCATCACCTTATGTGTATGTGGTTTCAGATTGGCACGTTCTTTCGGTGATGTTGACGTTCCTCCTTACCGCGACCCGGAATGGCAAGCAAAATGCTTAGCCGGAGAATTAATGATAGACTCTGACCTTGTAAAAGGAATGTCACGTTCTGATGTCAGCGAAAAATGTGGCGTGTCTTATGATGCTGCAAAACTTCAGTTAAGCAAAATATGATTTTTACATACAATAAAGGACGGTGATACCAATGCATTATTTATAAGGCAAAGAAAAAACGTGCTAATAAGCTGTTGGCGCAGCATATCAACACGTTTTGGCTGTGTTATAAACACAACTGTAGCAAGTTTATTATAACACAACCTGCTTTCTTTGTCTACTGGTATTTTACACAAAAACTTTTAAGACGGTGATTTATCACCAGAAAGCAGAGGTAATATGAAAAATATAATTGACGACGGATTTAGCTCCGAACTCGTTGCTGATGCGTTTTTTTCAGGCAATCTGGAAATTCCTTGCATTGAAAAACCGAAAGAACTTATCATTCCAAAACATCTTGTTCCGTTCACCAAAATGAACGTAAGCAGCTATTCTGAAAGTGCAGTGCATTTTTATGAACACGATAAAAGATTTTCCGATGTACTGGTAAGTACGAAAGATTATCTTTCCGAACTCAAAAAATTTACAGCTGTAATATCGCCCGACTGTTCTCTTTATAGAGATATGCCGCTTTGCTTGCAAATTGCAAATACATATATGAACCGTGCCGTTGGTTGTTACTTGCAGTCGCAGGGCGTGTATGTAATTCCTAATGTTCGCTGGGGCGATGAGCGTAGTTATACTACTGTTGAATTGCCTGAAAAATTTGCATTCTTAGGTGTTCCTAAAAACAGCATTGTATCAATCGGTACATACGGATGTATAAAAAGCAGAGTAAACAAGCAGTATTTTGTCGAAGGATTATCGGCTATGCTTGATGAGCTTTCTCCGGAAGTGGTGCTTGTTTACGGCGGAATGCCTGAATCAATATTCGGACAATTCAAAGAAAGAACCAATTTTGTAAATTATCCCGACTGGATTTCTACTAAAAGAAGGAGGTCGGCATAATGGGGACAGGTTACTCAGGTAATTATGCAAATACTAAAGGTTCAAAAACTATAAACGGATTTCCAACAAAAATAAACGCTGGAAAACAGGATAAACATATTCCTTCAAGCAATAATTATCAACAAGGAAAGAGCATTATTTCAATAAGCAAAAGCGAATGTCAGACACTTGTAGATAAATATGCGGGTACAGGAACTAAAATCGGTATCAACAAGGAACGTGTTGATTTTGGCAAAGTAATCGGTTCCTATGTAGACCCTGCAACAGGAAAGAAATATCCGACAACAATGGGGATGATACATTATTCAAAGTCAGGGACACATATTGTTCCTGCAACGCCAAAAGATTTTAAGGAGGAAAAGTAAATGGGCTTTTATGAGAAAGAAAACAATGGTTTTAGCGAATTATATCGTTATGTATTAAATCATCGTGATAAAACATACACTTTTCTTTATAATGACTCAAAAATCATTGCTGCATTTGATTGTATGTATGAATCGGACAATGGGTTAGAGGACAATGAAGCTGGCTATGACGAATATCATGCAATAGGCTTTATTAATCTGGATACCAATGAGCTTTTTGAGGTAAATTACAGTAATATGCCGGTATCTGTTATGTGTGGCTCAGATAAAGTTCTCTAAGAGTTAAGGATTTTTTCTGTCTAAAGAAAGAGTCTGGGGGAAAAGATATATTTATGACACTTACAGATTTTAAAAGCAAATACAATTTAGTTGGTAGCCTGCTCGAAAACATTACCATCAATAAAGAACCAGATTCAATAATACTGGAAATAGATTTTTGTTATTGGCAACAGGCAGATTTTATCGATGGAGATAAAGAAACAGGTATTGTAGAATTGCATTTTTCAGAATGTTCTCAGTGCGATATCAGTAATCACAGAATTAACAGTGACGAAATTGTTAAGAATGATGATAAGAAGTCAACACAGCTCGTTTTCTGCGACTTTTCGACACCGAAAAATGACGGTTCTTTCAATCTCTATGATGATATTCGTGATAAGCTTATAGCAAAAGGTGTTCCGAAAGAGGAAATCGCCTTTATTCACGAAGCTGACAGCGAAGCCAAAAAGAAAGAGTTGTTCTCAAAGGTAAGACAAGGCAAAGTCAGAGTTCTACTCGGTTCTACGGCAAAGTGTGGTGCCGGTACGAACATTCAGGACAAGCTCATAGCACTTCATCACCTTGATTGCCCTTGGCGACCAAGCGACCTCGAACAGCGAGAAGGTAGAATTATCCGTCAGGGTAATGAAAACAAGGAAGTTGAGGTTTATAGGTATATGACCGAAGCGACCTTCGACGCATATCTTTATCAGACCATTGAGAACAAGCAGAGGTTTATATCACAGATTATGTCAAGTAAATCCCCCGTGCGTTCCTGTGAAGATGTGGACGAAGCAACGCTCTCCTATGCAGAGGTAAAGGCTCTTTGTGCAGGAAATCCTTTAATCAAGGAGAAAATGGACTTGGATGTAGCCGTAACAAAGCTCAAAGTATCAAAAGCCAATCATACCTCACAGCAGTACAGCATTGAGGACAGCGTTCGTAAGCATTTCCCCGAAAGAATTGCAAAGACAGAACAGCGTATCGAAGGCTACAAGTCAGACCTTGCACACGTCAAGGCACAGCCTATCGTAACCGAGGGTATCGCTCCTATGACGGTTCTCAATAAGACCTTTACCGACAAGGAAGAAGCGGGCAAGGCTATTCTTCTTGCTTGCAAGCAAGTAAAATCAAAGGAAAGTCTTGAAATAGGCTCATACAAGGGATTTGATATGTCCCTTTCGTATGACAGCTTTGCTCAGGAATTTCATCTTGAATTACAGCGTGAAATGTCCTACACTGTAACGCTCGGCACTTCCGAAAGCGGTAATATTCTCCGTATCGACAATGCTTTAGATTCCATTGAAAAGCGTTTAGAGAATAGTCAGGAACAGCTCGAAACACTTAACGAGCAGTTAAGCACAGCAAAAGCAGAGCTTGGCAAGCCGTTTCCACAAGAAGCGGAGCTTACGGAAAAGCTCGCCCGACTTGCAGAGCTGAACACTCTCCTTAACATTGACGAAAACGCTATTGAAAATGCTGCTGTTGCGGCAGAAAAGAAGCCTGATATTCCGATTTCTGCTGACGAAGTAAAGCCTATGCGAAATGTATCAGCCGACAAAAAGCCGTCTATTCTCGGCAGAATAAAGGAAATGCAGTCGGCTCAGGCTGATAATATCCCAAAGGAAAAGACTCCGACAAAGGACAAAACCTCTGAAATCAGCTAAAAACAGCTCCTCTTGTCTTACGGCAAGGGGAGCAATTCTTTTTAGGAGGTGGCGATTTGAACTTGTTTGAAGCTGTGAAAGAGAGCGTAAGTCCTCGTCAGATAGCCGATTATTACGGCTTGTCGGTGCGTAACGATATGGTTAGCTGTCTGTTTCACGAGGACAGAAATCCGTCTATGAAACTGTACGACGACCATTTCTATTGTTTTGGCTGCTCCAAGCACGGAGATGTTACAGATATGGTAGGAGAGCTGTTTGGAATATCCCCGAAAGAAGCGGCAGAAAAGATTGCTCACGATTTTGGCATAAGCTACGACAGACAATACAGCGAATACAAGCCAAACAAAGACAGCGTTATTGCCAAGATACGACGGGAACAGGAAAACGCAAAGAAAAATCACACTTTCAGAGTCCTTTGCGACTATCTTCATTTACTCAAAGACTGGCGTACAGAATACGCTCCGAAATCGGCAGAAGAACAGCCAAATCCGTTATTCGTAAAGGCTTTGACAGAAATCGACTATATTGATAGTCTGCTTGACTGCTTTATATCAGGCAGTAAGGACGATGTGGCGGATATTGTCAAGGACGAAAACGGCAGTATTGCAAAGATAGAGAAAACAGTAAGACAGTCCAGCAAGACTTCTGCTGAACTTACAATGTAGAGAAACCCTCACGGCAGTTACACTTCGGTGTAGCTGTCGTGAGGGTCTTTTCTTTTTGCCTTGAATTACGGTCAAGAGCTGTAAAAAAAGTTGCTAAAATGAGATATTGCCTTATCACCTTTCATCAACGCAAGCCATTCCATTTGTGATTAAATTAGCTTAAACCTGACAGAGAACGCATAACTAAGTCTACGTCCTGATTTTCGAGTTCCTGAATGATATGTATGTAAGTTTTCTGCGTGGTTGTCATACTGGCGTGTCCCAATCTGCGAGCAACACTCGCTATTGAAACGCCTGCAAACAGCAGTAACGAAGCGTGGGTATGCCTTAATCCGTGGATGGAGATTTCAGAGAGCTTCAAAGCCTTACAATGACGGCTCAGTACATCATTTACCGTAGAATTATACACCTTGCCTTTAACGAATATAGGTTCATCTTCGGGCAGTCCCTTAACAAGCTCGGAAAACTGAATTACCGTCTGCCAATCAATCTGTATCTTTCTCACAGATGACTTGTTTTTAGTGGGAAGAAAACCGCCATCACCTTTATAGTCCCAAGTCTTGCTGATAGAGAGCGTTTGATGAGCAAAATCAAAATCCCGTGGAGTGAGGGCAAGAGCTTCTGAAAAACGCATACCTGTCTTTGCTACCAAGAGTATAAACCAATCCCAGTTGACTTCGGACTTCAAATCAAGCGAGGTCAGAAGCGTGTGAAGTTCAAACTGATTAAGGTACTTAATCTTCTTTGCAGAAGGTGTTTTTCCCTTGATTATCGCTTTTCTTGTGGGGTCACGCTCAATCAATCCTTCGTCAACGGCGTCAAGAATTGCTCCTTTAAGCTGATGATGAAAGTCCATTGTCGTTTGTCTTTCGTGATAGAGAGCATAATCGTTGAGTAACTGCTGATAAGCAATACGGTTAAGACTGCCCAGCGTAAGTGCAGGGACAAGTTTTCTGAGCCACGCCAAGGTCATCTTATACTTGTCAAGCGTAACCTTTCTGATAGCTCCTTCCTTATACACCTTCACCCATTTTTCATAATAGTCACAGAATAAATCCGTGCGTTTAACATCGTCTAACATAGTTTTTACCTCCGTTTTTTCGTTGAAACGGCTTACGCTGATGAAGGGTGATAAGGTGGTCGAGGTGTGAGAAATACTGTCCGATTTGTATCTGTTCTGCCCTTTTGGGATAGGTTATTTTCACCGTTTCCAAGTCACTATTATGAAGATGGACAACAGACTTTCCTTGTGCTTTTTTAGCAAGGTCTTTCTGCTGCTCACCATTAGATATTGAGAGTGCCAAAAAGGTCGGTTCAAGGGTATCATTTGGATAGATTATATTCAGGTCACCACCAAGCAGAATCCCTGATATAGACACGCATGAAGCCCTTGCAATATCCTCCGCAGTTTCCCCAGAAGCAGGTACAATTACCTCTCCGCCTTTACTGTAAATTGAGCCTTTTTTCGGCTCTGTAAATGTATCGACTTCATTGATTGTTGTTTCATATTTTGTGTATAATCTTCCGTACAGAATAAGTGGTGTTCCTTGTTCTGTTATATCGGTCTTTGAGTAACCGGAACCTTTAGCAAAAGTGGCAAGCTCTTTTAACTCACGCTGTTCCCAAGTTTTTGCCAAAAGACAATGAAAAAAGAGCTAAGATAGTCTTAGCTCCATAAAAATATACATTTTTTATTCAGTTTTATGATTTTGCTGTCAATTTAGTGTCGTCAATTCTGTAATTATCATCACGAAGCGGGACAATTTCTTCAATTAACAGGTCAGATAAGGCTTTTTTCATAGCCTGATTGTACTTGAATTTCGATATATCGCTGTGGGTTTCGGAGAATTTGTCAAAATCGGCAGCTTTCTTCAAATTATTAAGTCCGGGGATTTCCGTATAACCAAGCTCATAGCGGTCGGCGGAGTAGGAAACAGCTTCAAGACTTACACACCATTCATCAGCAAATTTTGAAAGAACATTGTCAATAGCTTCCTTACGCATCTGAGCAAGAGTGTGAGAAACTCTCTTGTCCTTAAAATCGTCCGGATTATTGTTAATCTCGTCCCACAATTCCTGCATTAAAGCACCGAGCTTGGGTAACGAGTGAAGTCCTTCCTTCAATCAGAAAATACGGAATGTATGCAACAGAGCAGACAATCGACAATGTGCTTAATGGCACAGAGGAAGCCGAAAAGCTCTTTATTCAGCTTAAAGAAGAAAAGCTCCGCACGAGGGAGCTTGAAAACGAGAATATGAGGCTTTCCGAGGAAAACACCTCTCTTGCAGAGGTCGTTGATTTTATCAATATGTATGATGATGAAAGCGACTTGGTATATGCTTTCAGTTTATCAAGAAGTCTGTTGAATGGTGTCAGATCGATCTCAAGAAAGTCTATCAACTGATGCTCAAAAGTTATCTCAGGCAGCTCGGTTGCCTCATCACCATCGTACATAAAGCGCCTGATAGTATTTTTATTTAGGAAAACGTACAGTCCACGGCTCAGATACATAAGTTTTGCCTCCAAAGATAGGTTACCACTATTATAGCACACATCATATTGAAATGAAAGTGTAAAAAATATTTTGAGTTTCATTTCGCATTTATTCTCTTAAAAAGTCTGCTATCATTGAAACTGAGGAAGAGTCTTAGAACTTGGACAGCAGCTTGAAAATTGAATATGGGATCAGGAGTTACGTTGTTTCCGATGGTGGGGCGGTGAGCCGTACCAGCCCAGAGATGCGCGATGACGCAAAAGCCGAGCGATAACATCTCTGGTTTCACATAGCGCAGATGTGAAGTAAGCGATGAAAGTCGGGAACGGATACTTACACTCAGCCACAGTCCGAGCGCGATAAAACCGTCGCAGGCAATGGGAGTGTGCCGGGGCAGCCGAGCATTTAAGCTGCCTATGAGTCAGATGTGCAGTCGGGCGGCTCCTGATCCGGTCAGGCAAGAGTGCGGCGGATACCACTGTGAGTTCGCAGTAGGTCCGTGATGTGTCTGATTTATGTGGCCAAAACAGTTCAAATTGTAATAAGGATACTGCTCCCACATTTTTCAATCAAAAGAGCAAATATCCGCCCGACACAGCCCACACAAATAGTTCGCGCGAGCAGTTGCTCGTTACAAAAAAGCTGTCGGCTGTGTTCCGATAAAAAAGAAGGAGATGATTTTATAGGAAACGAATTAACAATTTACAACAGCGAGTACATAATGATAACTCCGCTGGAAAAGCAGGAGTACATCATCTACAAAATGATGTATCCCGGTCTGTATATCCTTGTAGGCGCACCGAAGATAGGCAAGTCGTGGTTAGCGCTGGACTTGTGTATGTCAGTCGCTAACGGTGAGCAGTTCCTCAAGCACGATACTAATATTGGTCAGGTATTGTATCTGAGTCTTGAGGACAACCTCCTTCGTTTGCAGAACAGGATATACGAACTCACAGACGAACCCTGTGAGAACTTGAACTTCGCAATTGAAGCGCAGTCAATAGGCAACGGTCTGGAAGAAGAACTTGAAAAAAGTAAACAGGAGCTTCCTGATTTGAAAGTCATAGTCATCGATACGTTGCAGAAGGTCAGGTGCAATACTGATGTCAATTACGGTTCAGATTACAAAGAACTCTCAGTACTTAAATCACTTGCGGACAAGCTGAAAGTCGCAATACTTGTCGTACATCATACGCGCAAGTGTTATGACAGTGACCCATTCAATATGGTGTCAGGTTCAACAGGTATCATCGGAAGCGTTGACGGTATCATGGTGATGATCGAAGAACGGCGCGGCAGCAAAAAAGCTAAACTGCACTGCGCAGGTCGTGACATTGAACACCTTGAATTGAACTTGGAGCTTGCAAATCACAGGTGGAACGTGGTTGATGTTGTGCCGGAGCATAAGCCCGACCTTTTCTCTTTCGCCATACATGATCTCATGGTTGACGAAAAACGTTTCACAGGTTCTGCTACTGAACTCTGCAAGCTGATGTACAAACGATTCAGTCGTGAGTATGCTCCGAACTGGATGACTCGCAATCTTGTTCAGCACACCGATGAATTAAAAGTGTACGGAGTGCAATTCAGTATGCGCAGAAGTCACGGCTCACGAATACTTGAACTCGTTTATGATGAATCGGGTGACAGTAAAAACGGAAGCATGCTGTGGGTAGAAATTACTGACCATACCGGCACCCGAAGTTCAGAAAACGTCTATTTGCCTTTGTTTGAGGCGGGTGACGGTAAAACTGAGGGTGACGGCATTTGTGGTTCAGGGTGAAGGTATACCGCTCTCGGATGACAGTAAAAACGCGCACAAAAACGCCCATTTATGCCGCCGAAACAGAAATCGGATAGTTATCCCACCTGCGGCGGTGAAAGCGATTGTTGCGCAACGTGGAGCGAGTGTGGGCGGCATTGGCATAAGGAGAAAACTACCACTGACGGAGCCGTACGGGCGGCGGAAGTATGAAATGCCAGCATCGCATTCGGCAGTCCGCCGAACGCTTGCTGGTCGGGGAGAACCCCGAGCAATGCCAACAACTTAAGCGTAATTGGCATTTACCCCGCAAAAAAATCAAAT